>JAESGY010000034.1_pt1 | contig 143329 bp, 116 predicted proteins | sample 9269841 | NCBI WGS metagenome assembly JAESGY01 (sample SAMN17022865, study PRJNA683097) | algae metagenome | isolation source: Spirirestis rafaelensis WJT71-NPBG6 and co-occurring heterotrophs from... | place: USA: Pinto Wells, Joshua Tree National Park, Colorado Desert, CA | collected...
CATGCTGGGCGCGGGTGGTCTTGGGCCAAACCATGATGTGATCTCCTTCGCCGGTCGCAACAGCGACGGAAGCACACCCGATCAGGATCACCTACTCCCTTTATGAACCAGCCTCTCAGGATGAGGGGTGTTTTGTTGGAAACTCTTTAAAGCCCCATCTCGTCGGAGGTGCTGTAAGCCCAGATCCGGCCGCCGCGGTTCATGTGGCGCTGCATCAGGCCCGGCTGGTCGGCGGAGGGACGGCTGTCGACGGCGAGCTCGTTGACGCCCTCCCGGTCGGCGCGCTCGTCGCTGCGGCGGGCGCCGGTGCCCACCGTCGTGCTTGATCCCTGGTTGGTCTGGGCGAACTCGTCCGTCCTCAGGTCCGTGGTGCCCAGGTCATCCGCGCCTTCCGCCATCAGGCCCATGCCGGGCAGGGTGCTGGTGGTCGTCATGCCGCCGCCGGAGCCGCCGGTGATCCCGGCGCCGAGCGGCGCGCCCACATCGGCACCGGCCCGGTCATTCCCGTTCTGCGAGAGCCATTCCCGGCTGCTGCCGTCGAGATCGACCGGGTCGAACATCTCCAGCACGCGCACCGCCTCCTCGGCATTGTCCCGGTCGACCTGGGCGGCGATCAGGGTATGGCCCCGGTGAAGGCCCTGCTCGAAGAGCCGCTTGTCGGCATCCGGCAGGTTCAGGTCGTGCAGGGCTTCCATGGAATCGTCCCGAGCCGAGAGGCTGCGGAAGCCTGAGATCGAGGAGATCTCGCGGGCATCCTGGTTGCCGACGGCGACAACTCTGTTCTGGGCGATCCCCGTCTCGAGCAGGGACTGGAGAGCCTGGCGGGCCTGAGCGGGATCCCTGAAAAGGGCTGTGATCATCTGGGGCATGGAACTCTCACCTATGGTTACTCCCTCAACGAAGAGGCTCTCAGGCCTGTTCCCGCGAGCGGCTATTAAGCCTTTTGTATGAAAGGGCTTCCATTTTGAAGCCGGCTATGATTGTCATGGTTTCGTCACAGAACCGTCATCCGGGCTTAACGCAGGGATGGTGAACGACAAGAACGTCCCAGACGGGATGATACGGGAGAGATTAGAATGATGAAGAAGTCGCTCCTCGGCGCCCTGGCCCTCGGCCTTGCGACGAGCACCTCCGCCTTCGCCCAGACGGAGCTTCAGTGGTGGCACGCCATGACCGGCGCCAACAACGACGTCGTGAACCGCCTGGCTGAAGAGTTCAACGCGTCCCAGAAAGACTACAAGGTCGTCGTCAGCTACAAGGGTCAGTACGCCGACACCCTGAACGCCGGCATTGCCGCGTTCCGCGCGGGCAACGCTCCCCACATCCTGCAGGTGTTCGAAGTCGGAACGGCGACCATGATGGGCGCCCGCGGCGCGATCAAGCCGGTTCAGGAGATGATGAAGGAAGCGGGCGAAAAGTTCGATCCGCAGGCCTACCTCCCGGCAATCACCGGCTACTACTCGACCGCGAAGGGCGAGATGCTCTCCTTCCCGTTCAACTCCTCCTCGATGGTCATGTGGATCAACCGGGATGAACTGAAGAAGGCCGGCGTCAATGAGATCCCGAAAACCTGGCCTCAGGTGTTCGATGCCGCCAAGAAGCTGAAGGCTGCCGGCCACGACACCTGCGGCTTCTCGAATGCCTGGGCGTCCTGGGCCAATATCGAGCAGTTCTCAGCCTGGCACAACATCCCGATGGCCACCAAGGCCAATGGCCTCGACGGCTTCGACACGGAGATGAAGTTCAACTCTCCGACGCACGTGAAGCACCTGCAGAACCTCGTGGACCTGCAGAAGGACAAGACCTACGACTATTCTGGCCGCGACTCGAAGTCTGAGGGCCGCTTCACCTCCGGCGAATGCGCGATCTTCCTGACCTCCTCCGGCTTCTACGGCAACGTGAAGGCCAACGCGAAATTCGACTGGGCCAATGCGCCGATGCCGTATTACCCGGACGTCCAGGGCGCGCCGCAGAATTCCATCATCGGTGGCGCTTCCCTGTGGGTCATGGGCGGCAAGAAGGCTGACGAGTACAAGGGCGTCGCCAAGTTCTTCACCTTCCTGTCCGACACGGATCGTCAGGCAAGGCTGCACCAGGAATCGGGCTATCTCCCGATCACGAAGGCTGCCTACGAGAAGACCAAGGCTTCTGGCTTCTACGAGAAGAACCCCGCTCTCCAGACGGCGCTGATCGAGCTCACCAACAAGGAGCCGACCGAGAACTCCCGCGGCCTGCGCTTCGGCAACATGGTCCAGATCCGCGACGTGATCTCGGAAGAGATCGAAGCTGCTCTCGCTGGCCAGAAGCCCGCGAAGGACGCTCTCGATGCGGCCGTGACGCGCTCCAACCAGATCCTGCGTCAGTTCGAGCGCACCGTTCGATAAGCTGATCCGATCTCTGCCTTTTCATCCCGGGGACCTCAAGGAGGTTCCCGGGATGATCTTATAAGTCACCTTCGCAGACCGGTTGCTGCCGTCATCTGCCCCATCCCCCGGACAGCCGTAAACGCGATGGAAAAACGAGCTCACATTTCAGGTTGGACGCTGCCGCTTCTGCTGATCGTTCCGCAGATGGCAATCACCCTCGTCTTCTTCTACTGGCCGGCCTCCCAGGCCATCTGGCAATCCTTCCTGCGGGAAGACGCCTTCGGCCTCGCGTCCGAATTCGTCGGCTTCGAGAATTACATCGCGCTGTTCGAGCAGCCCGAATATTACCGGGCAATGGTCACCACGGCGATCTTCTCGACCTCCGTGGCCTTCTTCTCGCTGGCCTGTGCGCTTCTTCTCGCTTCGCAGGCCGACAAGAACCTGCGCGGCGGCCATGCCTTCAAGACCCTGCTGATCTGGCCTTATGCGGTAGCCCCGGCCATCGCGGGCGTGCTGTGGCTCTTCATGTTCCACCCGACGCTCGGCACCCTGTCGCGCCCGATCAACGCCCTGGGGATCAACTGGAATCCCATGCTCAACGGCACCCACGCCATGACGCTTCTGGTGCTCTCGGCCACCTGGAAGCAGATCAGCTACAACTTCCTGTTCTTCCTTGCGGGCCTGCAGGCGATCCCGAAGAGCGTGATCGAGGCGGCTGCCATCGACGGCGCCGGACCGATGCGGCGCTTCTGGACGGTGATCTTCCCGCTTCTGTCGCCCACCACGTTCTTCCTGCTCGTGGTCACCATCGTGTACGTGTTCTTCGAAACCTTCGGCATCATCGACGCGGTCACGGCGGGCGGCCCCGCGGGCCAGACTACGACCCTCGTCTACAAGGTCTATGCGGACGGCCGTCTCGGTGGCGATCTCGGCGGCTCGGCCGCCCAGTCGGTGATCCTCATGGTCATCGTGATCGCGCTCACCGCCATCCAGTTCCGCTACGTCGAACGCAAGGTGCAGTACTGATGGTCGAGAATCGTCCCTTCGCACAATTCATGGCCTATCTGACGCTCGCCGTCGGCGTGGTCATCGTGGCCTTCCCGGTCTACCTGGCCGTCATGGCCTCCACCTTCGATACGGCCACCATCATCAACGGCAACATGCCGTTGGTGCCTGGCAACCAAGCGGATGAGAACTACACCCGGACCCTGTTCTATGGCGGCATGCATGCCCGCCAGCCCGTGGGCGGCATGATGTTCAACTCGATGATCATGGCCATGGGCATCGCAGTCGGAAAAATCCTGATCTCGATTCTGTCCGCCTATGCGGTGGTCTATTTCAAGTTCCCGTTCCGCAAGACCGCGTTCTGGATCATCTTCATCACCCTGATGCTCCCGGTCGAGGTGCGCATCTACCCGACCTACAAGATCGTCGCGGATCTGGGGCTGCTCGACACCTATACGGGTCTCATCCTGCCGCTCATCGCGTCAGCCACCGGCACGCTGCTCTTCCGGCAGTTCTTCATGACGATTCCGGACGAACTGCTGGAGGCCTCCAAGATCGACGGCGCGGGCGCGTTCCGGTTCTTCAAGGACACGCTGCTTCCGCTCTCGATGACGACGATCGCGGCTTTGTTCGTGATCCAGTTCATCTATGGCTGGAACCAGTATCTCTGGCCGCTGCTGATCACCACCAAGAGCTCGATGCAGACCATCGTCATCGGCATCAAGATGATGATCACGACGACTGATGCGCTCACCGAGTGGAATGTTGCGATGACCACCGCCGTGCTTGCCATGCTGCCGCCGGTGCTGGTGGTGATCTTCATGCAGAGGCTCTTCGTGAAGGGCCTTGTCGAAACGGAGAAGTAACGCGCTGACTTAGCGCATAGCCCTCGCGGTGAAACGCCGTGAGGGCTTCTTCTCGAAAAGCTAAAACGATTTTCGCGCGACGCCATGAGCCGAGCGGGCCACGGTTAAAAGGAAGAGTACGATGGCAGGGGTGACGCTGGATACGGTCAGGAAGATCTACGCGGGCAATGTGGAGGCCGTGAAAGGCGTGTCGCTCGGCATCGAGGACGGCTCGTTCTGCGTGCTCGTCGGCCCGTCGGGCTGCGGCAAGTCCACCCTGCTGCGCATGATTGCCGGCCTCGAGACCATCTCGGGCGGCGAGGTGAAGATCGGCGACCGGGTCGTGAACCAGGTCGAGCCCGCCGACCGCGACATCGCCATGGTGTTCCAGAACTACGCGCTCTACCCGCACATGAGCGTGTACGACAACATGGCCTATGGCCTGCGCAACCGCGGCACGCCGAAGGACGAGATCGACAAGCGCGTGAAGGAAGCCGCCCGCATCCTCGCCATCGAGTCCTTCCTCGCCCGCAAGCCGCGCCAGCTCTCGGGCGGCCAGCGCCAGCGCGTGGCCATGGGCCGTGCCATCGTGCGCAAGCCTCAGGTCTTCCTCTTCGACGAGCCGCTCTCCAACCTCGACGCCAAGCTGCGCGTGCAGATGCGCGTGGAGATCAAGCGCCTGCAGCGTGCGCTCGGTGTCACGTCGATCTACGTGACGCACGATCAGGTCGAGGCGATGACGCTCTCGGATAAGCTGGTGGTGATGTCCGGCGGCCAGATCGAGCAGGTCGGCACTCCCTCGGAGGTCTATCGCCGTCCCGAGACCCGGTTCGTCGCCACCTTCATCGGATCGCCGCCCATGAACATCCTGCCCGGGACCGTGGAAGGCCCTGGCCGCGTCTCCGTCGGCGGCCAGTCCATTGCCGTCACCGACATGCGCGAGGGCCTCACGCCGGGCTCCGCCATCGAGGTGGGCCTGCGGCCGGAGGACGTGCAGGCCGGCGGCACCGGCGCGAGCTCGCTCTCCATGGATGTGGACTTCGTCGAGGAGCTCGGCGCCACCCAGCTCTTCCACGGCAAGGTCGCCGGCGCCGAATTCATCGTCCAGGCCTCCACCGGCCAGCTCCCGGCCGACACGCGCAAGCTCACGCTCGCGATCGATCCCGGAAACGTCCACCTCTTCGACCCGCAGACCACGAAGCGTTTGGGTCGGGTGTGATCGCGACGGCCTGAATCGAATGATCCATGAAGCCTCGGGAGTGCCCGAGGCCTTTTCCGTTGCGCGCCAGCTAGTCCTGACACCCTCCTCGTCATCCCCGGCCTTGTGCCGGGGATCCCGTCTTCCTTCATGTTCCGTCTCATAGACCTCATCCTGAGGAGGGCGCTTGAGCGCCCGTCTCGAAGGAGGATCCAGTGCTCTCTGGAGGCTCCTTCGAGACGCAGCCTCCCGGCTGCTCCTCAGGATGAGGCTGGAGAGCGCTTGAACGGGTGCAAAGACGTGGATGGCCGGCACAAGCCCGGCCATGACGGTGCGGGTGCCTGCAAGCTAAGCTCGGCTATATCTGTGCTCATCCTCGCCCAACGAGGGGCGCGCTCGCGAGGCGTCGCAGCACTGGGGCGGGGAGCGGTCCCGCCGCAGGCTTCGCACCCCTGTGGTCGCGGGAGGTCGATCCTGGCTTGATCCAGGTCCACCTGCAACAAACCGCGCGTGATGAGCAGCTTGGCTCTCACTTCTCACCATCACACATCGAGCCGGGCTGCCCAACGCGCCACCCTCGATCTCACCACAGGCTCGCAGCGCCCGCTGCGGGCCACAAGGCGCTGGCTCTTTGACAAACCTGCCAACAGCGTCATCCCGGACGGCGCAGCCGATCCGGGATCGCCAGACGAGTAAAGCTCTGTCATCCCGGGGCGGCGCAGCCGAGCCCGGGATCCATAACCGCGACGATGCGGAAAGAGGCGCAACGCTGATCGCCCTTCCTGATGCGTCAGCGGTTATGGATCCCCGCCTGCGCGGGGATGACAGCCGGAAGGCTCAGCGCCTTATTCTGCACCCGATCCCGGATCGGCTCCGCCGTCCGGGATGACACCTGGACAGCGTGAGCCGCGAAGCAGCGGTTGCACCGGGCATGAAGCCCCGGTATCCCTTTTGCTTCAACGTGAGGAACAGCGATGACGGTCAAGCTCGATGGGGCGACTCTCGGCATTCAGGACGTGGTGCGCGTGGCGCGCCGCGATGCTCAAGGGGCCTACGCCCAGGCAGCCCTGGCTCCCGTGGCGCGGGAGCGGATCGCCGCAACGCGCGATTACATCGACCGCACCTGGATGCATGACGACGCGCCGCTAATGTATGCCTTCAACACCGGCGTCGGCCTGTTCAAGGACCAGCGCGTCCTGATCAGCGACATGGCGGCGTACCAGCGTAAGACCGTTTATGCGCATGCCACGGGCGTCGGAGAGCCCTTCGCCGAGGACGTGACGCGCGCCATGATGCTGCTGCGCGCCAATGCCTTCGCGTCGAATTATTCCGGCCCGCGGGTCGAGCTCGTCGAGCGGCTCATCGCGTTCCTCAATGCGGGCCTGCATCCGGTGATCCCGCAGAAAGGCTCCGTGGGAGCTTCGGGCGATCTCGCGCCGCTGGCCCACATGGCCGGCGCCGTCTGCGGCTTTGATGAGGCCGACATGATCTATCAGGGCCGCGTCATGCCGGCCCGCGACGCCATTCGCCTGGCCGGCTTCGATCCCGATTTCGAGCTCGGGGCGAAGGACGCTTCGGCCCTCATTAACGGCTCGACCACGTCGCTTGCGATCGGTGCTCTGGCCACCCACGACGCGCGCCGTCTGCTCAAGCATGCCGACATCGCCATGTGCCTGTCGCTGGAGGCTATGCGCGGCGAGTTGGCTGCCTTCGATCCCCGCGTGCACAAGGCCCGTCCGCATCCCGGACAAGCCAAGGTCGCGCGCAATCTCTTGCGGATCCTGGACGGCACGAAGCGCTGCTCGCAATCGGCCCGCGACATCGTCTTCCCCGATGAGCCGCGCCAGCCCGGACAGCCCGCAAGCCCGCGCGTGCAGGATGTCTACTCCCTGCGCTGCACGCCGCAGGTCCACGGCCCCGTCATCGAGGCGCTGGAATATGTGGAGCGCATCATCGGCACGGAGATGAATTCCGCCACCGACAATCCGCTCATTTTCGACGATGGGCAGGGCGGCTACGTGTCGATCTCCGGCGGACACTTCCACGGGCAGTACATGGCGCAGGCCATGGATTTCTTGAGCATCGCCATGGCCGATCTCGGCACCATCTCCGAGCGGCGGCTTGCGCGTCTCGTCGATCCCACCATGTCTTATGGCCTGCCGCGCAACCTGCTTGCCGGCAAGCGCGGTCTCAACACGGGCTTTGCCACCGTGCAATGCTCCATGTCGGCGCTGGTGATGGAAAACCGCGGGCTCGCGACGCCGGGCTCCGTGGATTCGATCCCCGGCAAGTCCAACGCCGAGGATCACATCTCCAACTCCACCTGGTGCGGGCGCAAGGCGCGCATCATCGTCGAGAACGTGGAGCAGATCGTAGCGGGCGAGTTGCTGATGGCAGCCCAGGCGCTGACGCTGGTCGAGCCGCTCGCGGGCGATTATCCGCTGGGCAAAGGCTCGCGCGCCGCGATGGAGGCTATCCGCGCCGTCATCCCGCCGGCACTCGAGGGTGACCGCTGGTACGCCACCGAGATGCGCCAGGCCCTCGACCTCGTGCGCTCCGGCGCCATCGTCGAGGCGGTCGAGAGCGCCATCGGCCAGCTGGAATAAACGAAAAGGCCCGGTGATCCCGGGCCTTGGATTTCTTGGAAGCGATGCCGATCAGCGGCAACGGCGCACGGTGCGATAGACAACATCGCCGTTCGGTCGAACAATGCGCTCGCGGATGGTGCGGCAGCGATCCACCCGGCGCTGCCAGGCGGGCACGCCGCAACGGCGCACGGTGCGATAGACCACGCGGCCGTTGGGCCGTACGGTGCGGATGCGGCGCGTCACGCAAGCCACATTGTCCACGAGCGACCGCGCCTGAATCTGCTCAGGGCTGAAGCGCGCATGAGCCTCCTGCGGGGCGGCGAAGAATCCGGCACCGAGAGCAAGGGCGAAAGCGGGGAGAATGATGGCGCGCATGGTCCATTCCTTATCGTTGGAGGAGGGGGGCTGACGACAACGGCAGGTCTATGGCATGGTTCCTGAAGCCGGAATGAACCTCATGTTGTCACGCGTTACCATTCGCCCCGTTCAGGCCTCCGATGGCGCCGAGCTGGTGACGGCCAATCTCGCCAGCATCGATCTGCACGAGCCCTGGGTGTCGCCCTGCCGCGATCATGCGAGCTTCCTTGGTTACCTCGCCCGCTGCGACGGCGAGCGCTCCATGGGCTTCATCGCCCGCGAGCGGGAGAGCGGACGAATCGTCGGTGTGATGAACCTGAACGAGATCGTGCGCGGCTTCTTTCAGAGCGCCTATATGGGCTATTATGGCATGGCCGGCATGAACGGGCGCGGGCTGATGAGGGAGGCTGTAGGCCTCGTGGTCACGCACGCCTTCCGCGACCTCGGGCTGCACCGGGTGGAGGCGAACATCCAGCCCGGCAACCAGCCCTCCCGCGCCCTCGTGCAGCGGCTCGGTTTTCGCCAGGAGGGCTTCTCGCCGCGCTACCTGAAGATCAACGGCGAGTGGCGCGATCACGAGCGCTGGGCAGTGCTGGCGGATGAGTGGAAGAGCTGACGAAATTCAGGTGACGGAGCCGAGCTTCTTCTGCAGGAAGAAGCGGCTGCTGCCGACGGGATAATCCTTGAGTTCGCCGAAAACTTCATAGCCCAGGCGCCGGTAAAGGGTCAGCGCCTGCGGGTTCATCGTATCGAGCCAAGCCGAATGGCAGTCGCGGCGCTTCGCCTCCTCCTCGGCCATGGCAATCAGTTGCGTGGCAAGCCCCATGCCTCTGAAGGTTTCGGGCACGAAAATCAGATCGATAGCGAGCCAGCCGCCCGCCGTGCGGCCACAGAGACCTCCCACTGGTTCGCCGCTCTTCGGGTCGCGGATCGCGATGGCGAGATCCCGGCCCGGCGGATGATCGGGGAACAGCGTTTTGTTGAAGCCTCGCACCCCTTCGAGGATGATCTCATGGAGCGTGGAATCGTCATCGACGAACGCGAGTGTCGGCGCTTGCGTCATCAGGTGGATCTCACGTCGCGATCTGCTTGACGGCTGCGAGCAGCACGCGCGCTGCCGCATCCGCGTCCTCGACGGTGATCGACTCCGCCGGGTTGTGGCTGATACCGTCCTTGCAGCGCACGAAGAGCATGGCGGAGGGGCAGAGATTCGCCATGGCCACCGCGTCGTGGCCCGCGCCGGAGGCGAGATGGAGCGGCTCGATGCCGAGGCCCCGCACAGCTGTTTCGAGCTGCTCGATCAGGCCCTTGTCCATGGGCGTAGCGGGCGAATCCATGAACGGCTCGATGACGAACTCGACACCGCGCCTTTGCGCCGCCGCCTGACACTCGGCCATGATGTCCTGCACCATGGCCTCGCGCACCGCATCGTCCGGCGCTCTCGCATCGAGGGTGAAGTCGACGCGCGCAGGAATGACGTTGATCGCGCCGGGCTGCACCTGGGCAACGCCCACGGTCGCCACCGTGTCGGTGCGCGTGGAGCCGGCGCGCTCCACGATGCCGATCATCTCGGCCACCGCCGCCAATGCATCGCGGCGCATATTCATCGGCACGGTGCCCGCATGGCCCGCTTCGCCGATCACGTGAGCGCGGGCCCGGGTGATGCCGTTGATGGCGGACACGATGCCGACCGGCAGGTCTTTTGCCTCAAGCAGAGGGCCCTGCTCGATATGCACCTCGAGATAGCCAAGAGTGCGCGCCGGATCGCGGGCCAGCGCTGCAGCACCGTCCGGATCACCCCCGAAGGCGATCAGCGCGTCGCGCAGGGCCATGCCGTCCTGATCGCGGCCGTCGAGCCATGCCGGGTTGAAGCGGCCGGCCAGTGCGGAGGAGGTGGAGAGATTGGTCGGGAAGCGCACGTTCTCCTCGTCGCCGAAGGCCATGATCTCGATGGGGCAGGACGGTGTGATCCCCTGCTGCTTCAGGGCCTCAACCACGGCGATGCCGAGCACCACGCCGAGATTGCCGTCATAGCGGCCGGCATCGACGACGGAATCGATATGGGATCCGATGATGAGGGCGGGAGCGTCAGGATCGGCGCCTTCGATTCGGCCGATCACTGAGCCGAGCGCGTCGATATGCGCATCGAGCCCGGCGGCCTGCATCATGCCTAGCGTCGCTTCGGCGGCCTTGCGATGCCCAGTGGACAGATAGAGCCGCGTGATGCGGCCGGGCTCGTCCGTGTGCTGGGCGAGGTCCTCGATCATCGCCATCACGCGGCGGCCGAGGGTGAGATCGGTAGCGTTTGTCATAGGCCTGAGAGTTTCAGGAACCGGGTCGCTTCGCAAGAGGGAGGGGGCGAAGGAGGATTCAATGCGCTCTGATTCCGCCCACGTCATCACCGGCCTTGTGCCGGTGATCCCGATTGAAAGAGTGCGGCGCTTTACAGAAGCGGGATGGCCGGGACAAGCCCGGCCATGACAGTTGGAGTTCGTACAGAAAAGCCTTACGCCGCGACGCCGAGCTTCTTCTGCAGGCTCGTGGACGAGGTCGTGTATTGGAACAGGAGCTTCTTCTCCGGGTAGACGTAGCGGTGCACTTTCTGCGCCGCCAGCGCGCCCTCGTGGAAGCCCGAGAGGATGAGCTTCAGCTTGCCCGGATAGGTGTTAATGTCGCCGATGGCGAAGATACCGGGAACGTTGGTCTCGAACTTCTCCGTATCCACGGGGATCAGGTTCTCGTGCAGGTTCAGGCCCCACTCGGCGATGGGCCCGAGCTTCATGGTGAGCCCGAAGAAGGGCAGCATCACGTCGCAATCGACAAGGTGTTCCGAACCGTCGTCCTTGCGGATCACGGCGCCTTCCAGCACGTGATTGTTGCCCTTGAGCGCGCTCACCTGACCGAGGTGAAGGTCCATGTCGCCGGAGGCGACCAGGGAGCGCATCTTCTCCACCGTGTGGGGCGCGGCACGGAAGGCGTCGCGGCGGTGGAGCAGGGTGAGACGCTTGGTGATGGGCTGCAGGTTCACGGTCCAGTCGAGGGCGGAATCGCCGCCGCCGACGATCAGCACCTTCTTGTTGCGGAACATCTCCATCTTGCGCACGGCGTAGAACACACTCGTGCCCTCGTAAGCCTCGATGTTGTCGATGGGCGGCTTCTTGGGCTGGAACGATCCGCCGCCGGCCGCGATGATCACCGACTTGCAGACGAAGGTGGTGCCGTTCTCCGAGGTCTTGACCCGGAACAGGGGCGCCTCGGGCGTGCCGATGGATTCCAGGCTCTCCACCATCTCATTGAGATGGAAGGTGGGGTTGAACGGCTCGATCTGCGCCATGAGGTTGTCGACGAGGCCCTGACCGGTCACCATCGGGAAGCCCGGAATGTCGTAGATCGGCTTCTCGGGATAAAGCTCGGCGCATTGGCCGCCCACTTTCGGCAGGATGTCGATGAGGTGGCATTTGATATCGAGGAGGCCCAGTTCGAACACGGCGAACAGGCCCACGGGCCCGGCACCGATGATGACGACGTCCGTTTCGATATGGTCGGTCATAAACAGGCTCCTTCGAGAGGCCCTTTCGAAAGCATGGCCTCTGCGTCTTGGCAATGTGACAGGCTGGCAGTCAGTCGCCCGTTGGGGCGAGCGTGACCTCCAGGCCGTCGAGTTCGGGGGTCCACAGGATCTGGCAGGACAGCCGGGAACTGGGCTTTGTGACCACCGTGTCGAGCTGATCCTCTTCCTCCTCTGTGGGAGGAAAGAGCTTGTCCAGCCAATCCTCGGCCACGAAGACGTGGCAGGTGGCGCATTCGCAGGCTCCGCCGCACAGACCCTCGATGGGCAGGCCCCAATCCCTGATGATCTCCATGACCCGCCAGCCCTCGATCGCCTCGAGGGTGTGGCGCTGGCCGGCCCGGTCGGTCACATGGATGACGCCCATGAAGCGGGAATTCCTTTGCGCGGATTCTGGGATGGGGCGCAGGAGGTTGCGCCGGATGGGCTGGATATCGGACTTTCAGTCCGCTCCGTCAATGGTTTAAGGCCCCGTTTGTTTCCGGCTTAGACGCCCAGGGTCTCCGCCCTCAGGGCCTCGTTCGCTATGAGCTCGGCCATGGAGCCCTGGAAGCGGATCTCGCCGCGCTCAATGACGCAGGCCCGGTCGCTGATGCCCGCCGCAAAGGCCCAGTTCTGCTCGGAGAGCAGCACGGCCACGCCTTCCGCTTTCATGGCCCGGATCGCCTCGGCCATCATCTGGACGATCACGGGGGCAATGCCCTCGGAGGGCTCGTCAAGCAGGATCGCATCCGGGTTGCCCATGAGGGTGCGGGCAATGGCCAGCATCTGCTGCTCGCCGCCGGACATCTGGTTGCCGCGCCGCCCGCGCATCTCGGCCAGGTTGGGAAAGAGGCGGAACAGCCGCTCCGGGGTCCAGGGCGAGCGGCCGGCAGCGGCTGGCCGGCGGCCCGTCTCCAAGTTCTCCTCGACGGTGAGATCGGTGAAGATGCGCCGGTCCTCCGGCACGTAGCCGAGGCCCAGCCGGGCGATCCTGTAGGTGGGCAGCCTGCCTAAGGACTGCCCTTTGAACGTGGCCTGCCTGGCCGAGGCCGAGACCAGCCCCATGATGGCCTTCAGGGTGGTGGTCTTGCCCGCCCCGTTACGGCCGACCAGGGCCATCACCTCGCCAGGGTGAAGCCTGAACGTCAGGTCGAACAGCACCTGGGCGCGGCCATAGAAGGCGCAGAGATTCCAGACCTCGAGAAGCGGCGTGCTCATGCTGGGCTCATCCCTCTGAGGGGCTCCAGGGCGCGGGCGTCGCCCAGATAGGCGCGCTTGACCTGCTCGTCCTGCCGGACCTCGTTCGGGGTGCCTGCGGCGATGATCTGGCCACGCAGGAGCACCAGCACCCGGGCCGCATGGCCGAAGACCACGTCCATGTCGTGCTCGGTGAAGAGGACGCCGATGCCCTGGGATTCGGCGATGGAGGCGGTGAGGTCCATCAGCGCCGCCCGCTCGCGGGGCGCCATGCCGGCGGTGGGCTCGTCCATGAGGAGCAGCTTGGGCTGGCCGGCAAGCGCGATAGCGAGTTCCACCCGCTTCACGTCGCCATAGGCGAGTGCTGAGCAGGGCACATCCGCCGCCTCTGCCATCCCGACCCGCGAGAGCAGCTCGACAGCCTTGTCGCGATGGCGTTCGCGGGCTGGGGTCCACAGGCCATGGCTCTGCCGGTTGCAGCTGATCAGCGCCATCTGGACGTTCTCGGCAGCAGACATGGACAGGAAGGTCTGCGCCACCTGGAAGGTGCGCCCCACGCCGCGGCGGAAGCGCTTCTGCGGCGAGGCATGGGTGATGTTCTGCCCATCGAGCAGAACCTGTCCGCGGTCGGGCCGCAGCTGGCCGCCAACCATGTTGAACACGGTGGACTTGCCGGCCCCGTTAGGGCCGATGATGGCGAGCATTTCCCCACGGGCCACCGTGAAGCTCACGTCGCGGGCCGCCACCACGCCGCCAAAGGATTTGTGCAGGCCGTTCACGGCAAGAAGCGTCATGCCCGCGCCCCCCACCAGTCGCGGACAGTGCCCACAAGGCCGCGCGGGAAGATGAGCACCATGGCGATGATGCTCAGGCCCAGGAGCAGCCGCCAGAGCGGCGTGAGCGGCATGATCCAGTCGCGCAGGCCATGCAGGGCCGCGGCACCTACGAGCGGCCCCATCACGGTCTGGATGCCGCCGAGCAGCAGCATGGTGAGCGCGTCCACGGAGGTGGAGATGCCGAGCAGGCTCGGATCGACCGAGCCCCGGGAAAACGCGTAAATGCCGCCGGCGAGGCCAGCTGCGGCGCCGGCAATCATGAAGGCAAGCCAGCGGTGCTGGCGGATCTTGAGCCCGATGGCCTCAGCGCGAGCTTCCGAGTCGCGGGCCGCCCGTAACGAATAGCCGAACGGAGCGTCGATAATGCGCTTCAAGAGCAAGACGGTGATGACGGTCAGCGCGGCGGTCAGGAGGTAGTAGGGGATCGGCCCGCTCGCCCAGGCCGAGGGCCACACGCCGACGATGCCGTTGTCGCCGCCGGTGACCTCCACCCATTGGAACGCCACCGCATAGAGGATCTGCGCGGCAGCGAGCGTCATCATGGCGAGATAGATGCCGGACAGGCGCACCACGAAGGCGCCGACCAGGCCCGCACCGAGAGCCGCGAGAGCAAGCCCGAGCGGCAGCGCCGCCTCCATCGAGACCCCGTACCATTTGACGGCGAGCGCCGCCCCATAGGCGCCAAGCCCGAAGAAGGCCGCATGGCCGAAGCTCACGACACCGCCGACGCCGATGAGGAGCTGCAGGCTGAAGGCGAAGAGCGCAAAGATCAGGATCTCGGTGGCGACCTTCAGAAGATACGCATCCGCCACCAGCGGGAAGGCGGCGAGAACGGCGATCACGATCAGCAGGATGAAGTGACGGCCGGGCAGGAGGCTGCGGCTGGCAATGCCCACCGCGTGCGTCCCGCCGACGATCTCGGCCCTGCCGAAGAAGCCATGGGGCCGGATCGCCAGCACCACGGCCATGAGCAGGAACACGACAACGAGGGTGCTCTTGGGAAAGATCAGGATGCCGAAGGCCTGCAGCTGCCCGATGATGAGCGCTGCGAGAAACGCGCCCGGCACGCTGCCCATGCCGCCGACCACCGTGACGACAAAGGCCTCGGCGATGATCGACAGGTCCATCCCCGTATTCGCCGACACGCGCGGGATCTGCAGCGCGCCGCCGAGGCCTGCGAGGAACGCGCCGAGAAACAGCGTGCCGGTGAACAGCAGGGCCTGATTGACGCCGAGCGAGGCCACCATGTCGCGATCCTGCGTGGCCGCCCTCACCAGCACGCCGAAGCGCGTCTTGCGCAACAGAAGCCACACGAGGCCGAGCACGATGGGGCCGGCCGCGATCAGCACCAGTTCGTAGGACGGAAAGCGCCGTCCGAGAATCTCGACCGGCGCGCGCAGTCCCGGTGCGCGGGGCCCGAGAATGTCCTGCGGGCCAAAGACCTGCACCACGAGATCCTGCACCACGAGCACGACACCGAAAGTGGCGAGCAGCTGGAAGAGCTCCGGCGCGCCGTAGATGCGGCGCAGGAGCAGAACCTCGATGATCACGCCGATGATCCCGACGATGATCGCCGAGGCCAGGATGCCGGCCCAGAAGGTGACGGGCCCGAAGGAGAGTTCGAGCAGCCGCGGCACCAGAGTCGCGGCCGTGTAGGCGCCGATCATGTAGAGCGAACCGTGCGCGAAGTTCACGATCCGCGTAACACCGAAGACGATCGTCAGACCGCAGGCGGTGATGAAAAGGGAGGAGGCGCTGGACAGGCCGCTGAGGGCCTGAACGGCGAGGAAAGCGGGGTCCATGTTTCACCCTCCCCTTGAGGGGGAGGGTCGGCCGTCAGGCCGGGGTGGGGTGGGTAACGCAACGGCTTCTGATTGGGGCGAGCCATACAGGCCCGCATAAATCGTGTCGAGAACGCCGGGCATATTCTCAATCAGCTCGGCGTTCCAGAAGCGGACCACGCGGTAGCCTTCGCTTTCGAGCCATCGGGTTCGATGTTCATCTTTGATGGCGACATCATCTTGTGAATGTTGACCGCCATCAAGCTCAATGATGAGGCGTGCCTTCAGGCAGGCAAAGTCGGCAACATAGGGACCGATCGGCACCTGGCGCCGGAAGTGACTGCCGTAGACGGGAATATTCTTCAGGGCGCGCCAGAGGGCCTGCTCCGGATCGGCGGCATTCGAGCGAAGCTGTTTTGCTCTCTCACGTCTGAAGCGGTTGATGTTCGACATGACTGGTTTTCTGTTGTGGTGCCACCCCACCCCGACCTACGGTCGACCCTCCCCCTCGAGGGGAGGGCGAAGGCGCACCTATTCCCCCAATCGTCAATCCTTCCGAACCGCCTTGACCTCGGCCTCCGTCGGCATGAACGAGGCGCCGTCCTTGTAGGTCCAGTCGGTCATGCCGCCGGCAGCACCTTTCAGCACGAGCTTGCCGACCCAGGCGCCCATGGTGGACTGGTTGTCGATGCCTCGCATGGTGACCGGTCCGATCACGGTGTCGAACTTCGCATCCTCCAGCGCCTTGATCACGGCCTCCGTGTCGGTGGAGCCGGCGCGCTCGATGGCGTCGCGGATCATGGTCATGACCATGTAGCCGAGAAGCGAGCCCAGACGCGGCGTGTCGTTGTACTTGGCGCGATAGGCGTCGATGAAGGCCTTGTGCTTCGGATCTTTGATCTCGTCCCAGGGATAGCCGGTCACGGTCCAGCCCTCGGGCACCTCGTCCTTCAGCGGCAGGAGCCATTCGGGCTCGCCGGTGAGAAGCGAGAGAACGGTCGTGTTCTCGAAGAGCCCGCGGGTGTTGCCCTCGCGGACGAACTGGGTGAGGTCGGGGCCGAAGAGCACGTTGAAGATGCCGTCGGGCTTGGCTTGCTCAATGGCTGACGCAGTGGCGCCAGCCTCGATCTTGCCGAGCGCCGGGTACTGTTCGGTGACGATCTGGGCTCCTGGCACCCGCTCCTGGATCAGGCGCTTGAAGACGGCCGCAGCCGACTGGCCGTACTCGTAGTTCGGCGCCACGATGGCCCAGCGCTTGGCCCCGGAGGCCTTCGCCTGATCCACCAGCATGCCCACCTGCATGAAGTTGTTCGGCCTGACGCGGAAGGTGTAGCGATTCCCTTGAGCCATCGTCACGGCGTCGGTGAGCGGCTCGGCGGCGATATAGACGATCTTCTTCTGGTTGGCGTAGTCGGCCATGGCGACGCCGACATTGGACAGGAACGAGCCGAACAGCAGGGAGACTCCCTCACGGCTCACGAGTTCGTCCGCCACGCGGGTGGCGCTGCCCGTGGTGGCGCCGTCGTCGCGGGAGACGATCTCGATCCGGCGGCCGAGCACGCCGCCCTTGGCGTTGATCTCGTCCAGGGCCATCTGCCAGCCGTTGCGGTAGGGCACCGTGAAGGCCGCCCACTGCGCATAGGAGTTCAACTCGCCGATCTTGATCGGGGCCTGCTGCGCCTGAGCCGCCGGTGCTCCAAGGGCAAGTGCCGCTCCAAGAGCCAGCCAACGAATCGCTGATGTTGTCGCCATCACGGCATCCCTTCCATCGAGAATGTGCGAGGATTTAGGGCCAACCGGGCCGAGAAGGAAGATACAAACTGTCAAGGTTCATCGAATCCTGCCTTGCTTCCGCCCGGGGGAGGATGACACATTCGCCGTCCTTTCCGTTCCCTCATATGGCAGATCCATGCTCCTCGACCGCGATCCCGCCCATGCCTTCATGCCCTATCCGGCCGTTCCGGTTCCTCATGCGCCGACAGGGCCGTTGTCCGGCCTGACCTTTGCCGCCAAGGATCTGTTCGATGTGGCAGGCTATCCGACGAGCGCGGGATCGCCTCACATGCTGGCCATGTCCGGCATCAAGACCCGGACGGCCCCCACCGTCCAGAGGCTGCTCGATGCCGGTGCGCGGCTCATCGGCAAGACGATCACGGACGAGCTCGCCTTCTCCATGAGCGGCAAGAACGCCCATTTCGGCACCCCGGTGAACGGCGGCGCGCCCGACCGCATCCCCGGCGGCTCGTCCTCGGGCTCGGCGGCGGCCGTCTCCAACGGCTTGTGTGATTTCGCGCTCGGCACCGATACGGGCGGGTCCGTGCGGGCGCCGGCCAACCATTGCGGCCTCTTCGGTATCCGGCCGACCCATGCCCGGGTGAGCCTGGAACTCTGCCACGATCTGGCTCCGTCCTTCGACACCTGCGGCTACTTCACCCGCGATGGCGCCACCTTCGAGAAGGTGGGTGCGGTGCTGCTGGGCGATGACACGACACCCCTGCCGCAGCAGCCCCGGGTGCTCCTAGCACAGGACGCCTTCGGGTTGCTGCACGGAGAGGTGCGAGACGCGCTCGCGCCGGCCCTGCGCCGGGCCGAGGCTGTGCTTGGCGAACCTGACGAGGTCGAGGTGGCTAGGGAGGGCTTCACGGCGCTCTACTGGGCCATGCGCTACATCCAGAGCCGGGAGGCTTGGACCGTCGATGGACCGATGATCGAGCGCTACAATCCGCCCCTCGGCCCCGGCGTGGCCGACCGATTCGAATTCTCGCGGGCCGTGACCGACAGCCAGGTCACGGAGGCCCAGGTGATTCGCGCCGCGTTCCGCAAGCGGTTCAGCGCCTTGCTCGACGGCGCCGTGCTGATCCTGCCGACCATGCCCGACATCGCGCCGCTTCTCACCGAGAGCGACGAGGCGCTGAACGACTACCGCAACAATGCCCTGAATCTGCTCTGCCTGTCGGTGCTGTCCGGCCTGCCGCAGGTGTCGATCCCGCTCGCCTCCCGGTCAGGCGCTCCGCTGGGGCTGTCGCTCATGGGACCGGCCGGGTCTGACCTCGGTCTCGTGCGGCTGGCGCGCCGCATCGCGGAGAGCGCATAACTCAGGGGACCCAACGGACGCCGCCGGAGTTACCGGCACAGCGAGAAGCACATCACAAGCCTATAAGGGGAAGCCATGACCCATCCAGCCGTTCACCCGGAAACGCCGCATGTGGCGGTGGCCAGCGCCTGCGTGCTGGGGGAGGGACCGGTGTGGGACCACCGCTCGAACACCCTGTTCTGGGTCGACATCAAGAACCCCGGGGTGTGGCGCTACCGGCCGGAGACGAAGGAGCATTTTCGCGTCGATGCGCCCGAGCGGATCGGTTTCATCGCCCTGACGCCTGACGAGGATGTGGTGGTCGCCGGGTTCAAGTCGGGCCTGGCCCGGTTCAATCTCAGGACGGGCGCGGTCGAACCCCTCGTGTCGCCGGACAAGGACAAGCCCAGCAACCGCATCAACGACGGGCATGTGGGCCCGGATGGTGCGATCTATTTCGGCACCATGGACGACGAGGAGGCGAACGCCTCGGGGGCCTTCTGGCGCTGGGACGGCAAGGAGCTGACCCAGTTCCATTCCGGCATCGTGGTCACCAACGGTCCGGCCTTCAGCCATGACGGGCAGAGGATCTACGCCACCGACACCACGGGCCAGACGATCTATGCCCTTGATGCCGGCGAGGGCTCCATCGGCGAGTTGCGTCCCTTCGCCCGCTTTGAGCAGAGCTGGGGGCACCCGGACGGCATGGCGGTCGATGCGGAGGGCCATGTGTGGGTCTGCCACTGGGGCGCCTCGCGCATCACGCGGTTTGCCCCCGATGGCACGGTAGAGCGCACCGTGTCGGTGCCGACCGCCCAGGTGACGAAATGCGCCTTCGGCGGGCCGGATCTCACCACGCTCTACATCACCACCGCGGCCATCGGCCGCGACCCGCACATCGATGTGATGGCCGGCCATCTCTTCAAGGTGGAGACGGGCGGCATCCGCGGGCTGAAGACCAACATCTTCGAAGGATAAGCACCATGAGCATCGAGCGCTTCGGCTCCCTCAACGGGCAGGATGTTCTGCAGGTCTCGCTCACAGGGCCTGACGGTATGGCGATTAAGGTCCTGACCTGGGGCGCCGTGGTGCGCGATCTCGTCGTGCCCTCGGCGGCGGGCCAGCAGCGCGTGGTGCTCGGGCTCAATTCCGTCGAGGATTACGTTGCCCATTCCCCCTATTTCGGCGCCATCGTCGGGCGCCACGCCAACCGCATCGGAGGCGCGTGCTTCACCCTGAACGGGGAGACCTATCGGCTCGACGCCAATGAGGGCCGCAACCAGCTCCATGGCGGCACCATGGGTTTCGGCACCCGGCTGTGGAGTCTCGTCGATCACACCGCCACCAGCGTTACCTTGAGCCTCGTGTCGGAAGATGGCGACATGGGCTATCCGGGGCGGCTCGTAGCCACCTGCACCTACACGCTCCTGCCCTCATGCGGTCTGCGGATCGTGCTCGAGGCCACCTGCAACCAGCCCACGCCGGTCAACCTCACCACCCATGGCTATTTCAACCTCGATGGCAGCGCGGACATTCTCGCCCACCACCTGATGATCGCGGCCGATTACACGACGCCAACCCGCCCCGATCTCATCCCGACCGGAGAGATCAGGCGTGTGGCGAACACAGGCTACGACTTCACCACCTTGAGGCCCATCGGCGCAGCCGAATTCATGCAGGAGCGCATCCTCTACGACATCAACTACGTTCTGCAGGGACCGTATGGTGAGCTTCGGCACGCCGCGACCCTCGCGTCGCTCAAGAGCGGGGTCTCCATGGAACTCTGGACCACGGAGCCCGGCGTTCAGTTCTATGACGGGCACCTGCTCAACATGCCCGCCGTCGAGGGCCTGGGAGGAGCCAGGTACGGCCGGCATGGAGGGCTCTGCCTGGAGCCGCAGCGCTTCCCCGACAGCCCCAATAAAGCCCATTTTCCATCGTCTCTTCTGATGCCAGGACAGGTGTCGCGCCAGGTCAGCGAGTTGAGGTTCGCTCGCTGACGCAGGGAACTTTGCTCATGGGTGCGGGTTCTTCTTTGTAGGCGTTGCGTTTCCAGACAAACACAAACAGTAGGGGAGGGCGCCCATGCCGGTGCTCGATGCGAAAGCCTTGGAAATCGATCCCAAGGGAATGATTTTCCTCAAGAGCATCCTGCGCCCGATCGCCTCTTCCGGGGTAACCCCGAAGGACAGTAAGCCCCGCATCGGCCGGATCCGGCTTCACATTCCGCGACGGGCGCGCGAAGCCGTCACCGGAACGGTGTGACGGGCCCTTCGAGCCCGCCACGTTTTTAATCAAGCATCTGCACCCGTAAGCACCAGTCCGCGCTTGGCCAGGAGCGCGTCGGCCGTCGGCAGGCGACCCCGGAAGGCCGTATAGGCTTCGGCCGGATCGCGCAGGTTGCCGGCGGAATAGATGAAGCGCTTCAGCTTGTCGGCCATGTCGCGATTGAAGGCATCTCCAGTCTCCTCGAAAGCCGTGAAGGCATCCGCGTCCAGCACCTCCGACCAGAGATAGCTGTAATAGCCCGAGGAATACCCGTCGCCGGAGAAGACGTGGGTGAAATGCGGCGTGCGGTGGCGCATGATGACCTCGCGCGGCATACCGATCTTCTGCAAAGTCTCCGCCTCAAACGCCGAGGCATCGAGGTTGCTCAAATCCTTGCGCCGGTGCAGTTCGAGATCGACGAAAGCCGAGGCGAGATATTCGACCGTGGCGAAACCCTGGTTGAAGTTGCGCGCCGCCATGAGGCGCTCGAGCAGCTCTTCCGGAATCGGCTCGCCCGTCCGATAATGGGTCGCGTAGCGGCGCAGGATGTCGGGCTGCGAGAGCCAGTGCTCGTAGAGCTGCGAGGGCAACTCCACGAAATCCGTCGACACGGCCGTTCCCGCAAGCAGCGGGTAAGTCACGTTCGAAAGAACGCCGTGCAGGCCATGGCCAAATTCGTGGAACAGCGTGCGCGCATCATCGAAGCTGAGAAGCGACGGCTCGCCCGCGCCGCCTTTCGCGAAGTTCATCACGTTGACGATGATGGGCCGGATGTCGCCGGTGAGCTTTTCCTGCGAACGGAAGGCGCTCATCCAGGCGCCGCTGCGCTTCGACGGGCGGGCGAAGTAATCGCCGATGAAGGTGCCGATATCCTGACCGTCCGCATCAACCACCTGCCAGGCCCGGATGTCGGGATGATATTTGGGGAAGTCCTTCAGTTCCTGGAAGCTCAGGCCGAAGAGTCGGTGGGCGGTCTCGAAGGAGGCCTCGATGATGCGGTCGAGCTGGAAGTACGGCTTGATGATCGATTCATCGAGATTGTGCCGCGACATGCGAACCTGATCGGCGTAGTAGCGCCAGTCCCACGGCTCGATGACGATGTTGTCGCCGATGGATTGCGCCTGAGCCTGCAGATCGTCGCGCTCCTGCTCCGCACGGGCGCGGGCTGGTTTCCACACGTCGTTCAGGAGCTTCATCACGTTGTCCGGCGTCTTTGCCATGGTGTCGGCGAGCTTGAAATCCGCGAAGGTCTCGTAGCCCAAGAGCTTCGCCCTCTCAGCGCGCAGGGCCGCCGTCTCGGCGATGATGGCCTTGTTGTCGGTGGCATTGCCATTGTCGCCGCGTGCGGCCCAGGCCTTGAAGGCCTGCTCGCGCAGGTCGCGCCGCTTGGAAAACTGCAGGAACGGCTCGATGCTCGAGCGGGAGAGGGTGATGACGTGCTTGCCCTTTAAGCCCCGCTCCTCAGCGGCTCGCGCCGCCGCTTCACGTAGGAAGGAGGGGAGCCCCTCAAGATCCGCTTCGCCGTCGAGGACGAGCTGATAGGATTTCTCATCCGCCAGTACGTTCTGCGAGAACTGCGTGCCGAGACTCGCGAGCCGCTCGGTAATAGCGGCCAGCCGCTTCTTCTCGTCCGGTCCGAGCTTCGCGCCGGCGCGCACGAAGATGGTGTGATAGCGGTCGAGAACGCGCATCTGCTCAGGGCTGAGGCCGAGGCTCTCGCGCTTGTCATAGAGCGCCGCCACACGCCGGTAGAGCGCCTCGTTCATGAAGATGCTGTTGCGGTGCTTGGCCAGGACCGGCGCCATCTCGCGCTCGATGGCCTGGATCGCATCGTTCGTGTGCGAACCGGCGAGGTTGAAGAACACGCCGCCCACTTTCTTGAGCGTCCGGCCGCTGCGCTCCAGGGCCTCAATGGTGTTGGCGAAGGTGGGCGCTTCCGGGCTCTCCGCAATGGCGGCGATCTGCGCCTGCTGCTCGGCCAGCGCCGTGTCGAAGGCCGGCCTGTAATGCTCCGGCGCGATGCTCTCGAAAGGCGGAAGACCAAACGGGGTCATCCATTGCGTGAGAAGGGGATTGCCTGCGAGAGCCGCGTCTGAAGCCGTCATGATCGCTCCTGCCTGTTGGTCTGAAGACTTGAAGTCTTAGCGGTGTCAGCCATTCACGGAAAGAGGGCCTGAGTCCATCGCAGCCCGGCTGCCGGCAAGGTGGCGCTGCAGGAAGGCCAGCGCCCTGCGGGTCGCATCCTCTTCCGCCGCGCCTCTGAAGCCGTGGCCCTGACCGGGATACACCTTCACCTCGTGCGGCACGTTCTGCTGGCGCAGCAGGGCTTCCACCGCATAGGCGTTGGCCACCGGCACGATGGGGTCGGCCGAGCCGTGCAGCACCAGGGTCGGCGGCAGGCGCGAGGTGGCAGCAATCGCACCTTGCGGCAGGGGGCCGAAATAGTTCACCAGCGCCTTCACGCGCGGATCGGTGCTCGACACGGCCAGCCCCAAGGCGGCGCCCAGGGAGATGCCCACGATGCCGATGCGGCCAGCATCCGCACCCGGATGATTCGCCGCAAAGGTGAGGGCATCCTGAACCGTGCTCATCCACGGCATGAAGTTCTGGAACAGGGTGCTGAATGACGCCCGCTGCTCGCCCGTGCGGTCGAGATAGTGAACCAGGTGAACCTGATAGCCGGACGCCGCCACCGTGCGGGCCGCTTCGCGGTACTGGCTGTTGTAGCTCAGGCCGTCGGCGCCGTGCAGCATGAGGAGCGTGGGGCGGGGCGAAGGGCCGGATCCTTGGAAGGTCTCGACGGCAATAGCCTTGCCGCCGCTCTTGAACGCGTTGCGCTGTGCGGTAACAGACATCGAGAGGGACTTGTCCTGTTGAGCCTGGGCGGTGGAAGAGGCAGCAAGGGCTGCCCCGATCAGAAGGTTGCGTCTGGTGATCGACATGGGAGATTGAAGCCGCTCGGCGGGAGTTTCGTGCCCTTGGAAATGGGTGCGCATGCCTGCCGCTTGCAGATGGCAAAAGGTCCCAGCATTTCGAACGGACAAGCTTTTGGCCAAGGTTCAAGGATCGTTTCAGGCTTGAGCACGTTGTTTGCAGGCCAGCGGGATCGTCTCGCCGGCCTGTAGAGATCACCTGAATGCGTCCCGCGCCTACACCCGTGCCCCCTCCGGAGACGGAGATCCAGCCCCCAGGCGTCCCGGGGCTTTCCGGCCTGTTGACCCTGGCCGTGGGCGTTGTGGTGCTGGCCGCCCTGTATGTCGGGCGGGAGGTGTTCCTGCCCGTCGTGCTCGCCATCCTGTTGGCGTTCGTGCTTGCTCCGTTCGTCGAGTTGCTGCGCCGGTGGCGCATGGGCCGGGTGCCGGCCGTCATCATCGCGGTGCTGGTCGCCCTCGGGATCATCGTGTCCTTGGCGACCGTTATCGGATTCCAGGTCGCCGGCCTGGCAACCGACCTGCCGCGTTATCAGAGCACGATTGAGACGAAGATCGGACACCTGCGCGAGGGTTCTCTCGGCAAGCTGCCGGCGCTCCTGAAGGATTTCGGCCGCCGCTTCGACCAGGCCGTGGCCGAGCCCCCGCCGGAGCAGCAGGCGCCGGCACCGTCCAATCCCGCCACGCCCCCGCCACCCGAGGAGCCGAAGCCTCTCCCGGTGGAGGTGCACGAGCCGGATCCGACCCCGGCCCAGGTCGCCCGGAACGTGCTTCTGCCCCTGCTCGAGCCGCTGGCCACCATGGGCATCGTGTTCGTGGTGCTGATCTTCATCCTCATGCAGCGGGAAGATCTGCGTGACCGGATGATCCGCCTGTTCGGAGCGAGCGACCTGCATCGCGCCACGGCCGCGATGGACGATGCCGCCCGGCGCCTCAGCCGGTACTTCCTGACCCAGCTCGCGCTGAACGCGTCCTTCGGGGTTGTTGCCGCGGTCGGTCTCTGGCTGATCGGAGTGCCGAGCCCGATCCTGTGGGGCGTTTTCGCGGCCCTCATGCGGTTCGTGCCTTATATCGGCTCGTTTCTCGCTGCCGTGCCGCCGATCCTGCTGGCTGCCTCCGTCGATCCCGGCTGGTCCATGGCCCTCATGACGCTCGCGCTCTACGCCATTGGCGAGCCCCTGATGGGTCATGTGGTGGAGCCCATCGTTTATGGGCAGAGCACGGGCCTTTCACCCTTTGCTGTCGTCATCTCGGCCATCTTCTGGACCTGGATCTGGGGACCGGTGGGCCTGCTGATCGCAACGCCCCTGACCCTGTGCCTTGTGGTGCTGGGCCGGCATGTGGAGCGGCTTGAATTTCTCGACGTGCTGCTCGGCGACCGGCCTGCTCTGACGCCGGCAGAGAACCTCTATCAGCGCATGCTCGCAGGCGATCCTGACGAAGCCTTGGAATCGGCCGAACTGCTCCTGAAGGAACGCTCCCTGACGTCCTATTACGATGAGGTTGCGTTGCGGGGCCTTCAGCTTGCCGCCAACGACGCGACGCGAGGCGTCCTCACCCATCGTCAGCTCGATCAGGTCAGGGACGTGATCCGCGCTCTTGTGCAGGACTTGGGCGGCCACGACGACGTGGAGCCCGAGCCGGAGGACACCGAGGACGAGCCCGTTGCGGCTCCTGCCAGCGAAAAGCCTGCGAACAAGGATCCGGCCGTACCCGAGGTCTTGCCGGAGGAGAGCCGGATTCCGGAAGCCTGGAGGGCGGAGGGAGCGGTGCTGTGCGTCGCAGGTCGCGGACCTCTCGACGAGGCGGCCTCGGAGATGCTCGCGCAGCTCCTGAGCAAGCACGGGCTCGGCATACGCGTGGTACCGCACGAGGCCGTGTCGCGCCGGCAGATTTTCAACCTGGACATGAGCGGCGTGCAGATGGTGTGCATCAGCTATCTGGAGATCAGCGGCACGCCGGCGCACCTGCGCTACCTGCTGCGGCGGCTGAAGCAGAAAGCCAAGGCGCCGACCCTGGTCGGCCTCTGGCCTGCGGAGGACGCGGTGCTGAAGAGCGAGACGATGCGCACCCAACTCGGCGCCAACTACTACGTCTCGTCCCTGCGCGATGCGGTGGTGCAGTGCCTGAAGGTGGCGACCGGCGAGGAGAAACTGCCGGAGGGGGCCAATTCATCGAGCATGAATGAAGCAACGGCAGCCAAACGGCTGCCGTTGCCCGCATGACTTTTTAGGCTGCCGCTTCCTTCAGGAAGTTCTCGGCGTAGTGGCAGGCGACCTGCCGTCCGTCGAGTTCCCGCAGGGCTGGACGTTCCACCTTGCAGCGCTCGGTCACATAGGGGCAGCGGGTCGAGAACACGCAGCCCTTCGGCGGGTTGAGCGGCGAGGGGAGTTCGCCCTTCAGCACGATGCGCTTGCGCTTCACGCCGGTAATGCCCGGCGTGGAGGACAAAAGCGCCTGCGTGTAGGGATGTAGCGGACGGGCGTAGATCTTGTCCTTCGGACCGTGCTCGACCGCATGGCCGAGATACATGACCAGCACGTCATGGGCGATGTGCCGGACCACGCCGAGATCGTGCGAGATGAAGAGATAGGCGAGGCCCATCTCCTCCTGCAGGTCGGCGAGCAGATTGAGCACCTGTGCCTGGATCGACACGTCGAGCGCCGAGACCGGCTCGTCCGCCACCACGAGCTTCGGCGAGAGCATGAGCGCACGGGCGATCGCGATGCGCTGGCGCTGGCCGCCGGAGAACATGTGGGGATAGCGGCCGTAGTGCTCCGGACGCAGGCCCACCTTCGCCATCATGGCCCGTGCGCGCTCGGTGCGCTCTGCGCTCGAGAGCTTGGTGTTGATGGCCAGCGGCTCTTCCAGGATCGTGCCCACTTTTTTACGCGGGTTGAGCGACCCGTAAGGATTCTGGAAGACGAACTGCACCATGCGGCGCAGGTCCTTGGCGTAGTTGGCCGGCGGGTTGACCGCGTCGATGCCGTCGAGGGTGAGCTGACCCTCGGTGGGTTTCTCGATAAGCGTCACCATGCGGGCGAGCGTGGACTTGCCGCAGCCCGACTCGCCCACGACGGCAAGGGTCTTGCCGGGCTCGATGGCAAACGAAATGCCGCCGACGGCCTGCAGGGCTGCCGGCTCCTTGAACAGGCCGCGCTTGATTTTATAGACCTGCTTCAGGCCCTTGGCTTCGACAACGGGAGCGCTCACGACGCAGCCTCCGTTCCAACGGGATGATCATGATTGATGGCTGCGGTCCGGTTTGGATCGCCGAGCGGATAATGGCAGCGGATATGGCCGCCCGCCCAGGGCTTCAGGCCTGGGCGCACGTTACGCGAATGCTCGGTGGCATAGGCGCAGCGCGGGCTGAACAGGCACCCCTTCGGGCGGTCGTAGAGGCCGGGCACCACGCCCGGGATCGTCGCCAGACGCCCGCCTTCGCTGCGTTCGGGGAGCGCCGCCAGCAGGGCCGCCGTGTAGGGATGCTGCGGCGACGCGAAGAGGTCCTCGGCGGAGCGCTCTTCCATGATCTGCCCGGCATACATCACCATCACGCGCTGCGCGGTGTCGGCCACCACGCCCATGTTGTGGGTGATCATCACGAGGCCCATGTTGCGCTCCTTCTGGAGCGATATGAGCAGGTCGAGGATCTGGGCCTGGATCGTCACGTCGAGAGCGGTGGTGGGCTCGTCGGCAATGAGCAGCTTCGGATTGCAGGCGATGGCCATGGCAATCATGACGCGCTGGTTCATGCCGCCCGACATCTGATGCGGGTAGGCCGAGAGGCGGCTTTCCGGCGATGGAATACCGACCTGACCAAGCAGTTCGACAGCCCTGCGCTCAGCAGCCTTGCGGTCCATGCCCTCGTGCAGGCGCAGGGTTTCCGTGAGCTGGAACCCGACCGTGAAGGACGGGTTCAGGCTGGTTGTCGGCTCCTGGAAGATCATCGCGACGTCTTTGCCGGTGAGCTTGCGCCGGTCCTTGTCCGAGATCGTCAGGAGGTCGCGACCGTTGAAGGCGAGCTTGTCGGCCTTCACGCGACCCGGGAAGGGGATGAGGCCCATGAGGGCCAGCATCGTGACGCTTTTGCCGGAGCCGGATTCGCCCACCACGCCGAGAACCTCGCCCTCTTCGAGCTTGAGGCTCACGCCGTCGACGGCCCGCATGATGCCGCCTTGGGTCGGAAATTCGACCGATAGGTTTTCAATTTCAACAAGAGCCATGATCAGCGCTTCAGTTTTGGATCGAGGGCGTCGCGAAGACCGTCGCCCAGAAGATTGAAGGCAAGCACCGTGATGAGGATGGCGAGACCAGGGAAGGTCACGACCCACCAGGCGCGGAGAACGAACTCGCGGGCATCGGCCAGCATGGTGCCCCATTCAGGCGATGGAGGCTGCGCGCCGAGGCCGAGGAAGCCCAGGGCCGCCGCATCCAGAATGGCGGTCGAGATGCCGAGCGACGCCTGCACGATGAGAGGCGCCGTGCAGTTGGGCAGCACCTCCTTGAACATCAGGCGCGTCGTGCCGGCGCCGCTGACGCGGGCGGCCGTCACGTAGTCCTTGGAGGTTTCGGTGATCACCGCCGCGCGGGCCAGGCGCACGTAATGCGGCAGGATCACCAGAGCCACGGCCAGCATGGCGTTCATCAGGCCTGGGCCCAGCACCGCCACGATCACGATGGCGAGCAGAAGGCTCGGCAGCGTGAGGATGATGTCCATCAGGCGCATGATGAAGATCTCGGTCAAGCCGCGGAAGAAACCCGCCACGAGGCCGAGCACGGTGCCGATCGCGATGGAGAGCGCCACCACGGCAATGCCGATGAGCAGCGACAACTGCGCCCCGTAGATCAGGCGGGACAGAATATCACGACCGATGGGATCCGTGCCGAGCGGGTAGGCGATCGAGCCGCCCTCCTGCCAGAACGGCGGCTTCAGGGCGATGGCGGTGTTGGTGAGGTTCGGATCGTGGGGTGCGATCACATCGGCCAGCAGTGCGACAAGCACGACGGCCACGATGATCACGAGCCCGGCGACGGCGCCATGGTTGGCGCTGAAATAGCCCCAGAACTCGCGCAGAGGATGAGGAGGGGTGGCTGTCGGAACTGCGACAGCCGGAGCTTCCATGGTTTCAGTGGTCATCGCGTATGCCTGATGCGAGGATTGATGAGGCCGTAGGCGAGATCGACGAGGAGGTTCACGCTCATGACCACCACGCCGAGCAGCAGCGCACCGCCCTGCAGGACGGGATAATCGCGCCGGAAAATGGCGTCGATGAGCCATTTGCCCACACCCGGCCAGGAGAAGATCGTCTCGGTGAGGATCGCGCCGGTGAACAGCACGCCGATCTGCAGGCCGATGACGGTCACAACGGGAATCAGCGCATTGCGCAGGGCGTGCATGGCAACGATGCGAAAGCGCGAGAGGCCTTTCGCCTTAGCGGTGCGGATGTAGTCCTCGCCGAGAACCTCCAGCATCGCCGAGCGGGTCATGCGGGCGATCACCGCGAGAGGCACAGTGCCGAGCACGATGGTGGGAAGGATCAGGTGCCTGACGGCCGACCAGAACGCCTCCGGCTCATCGGAGAGCAGGGTGTCGATCAGCAGGAAACCGGTGATTGGCTCGATGTAATAGAGAACGTCGATGCGGCCCGAGACGGGAGTCAGGTCGAACTGCACCGAAAACAGCAGGATGAGGATAAGCCCCCACCAGAAGATCGGCATGGAATAGCCGGCAAGCGAAATGCCCATGACTCCATGGTCGAAGATCGAGTTTCGCTTGATCGCAGCGATGATGCCGGCTGGAAGACCGAGAAGAAGCGCGAAGAGAATCGCGCATGTGGCGAGCTCGATGGTGGCCGGGAACAGGGCCGTGAACTCGCTGAGAACCGGCTCCTGAGTGATCATCGACTTGCCCATGTCCCCTTGCAGAACCCGGGACAGGTAGATGCCGTACTGGACGATGATCGGCTTGTCGAAGCCGTATTCCTTCCGCAGCTGCTCATGGCGCGCGGGATCGATGCCGCGCTCGCCAGCAAGAGTTTCAATGGGATCGCCCGGGACGAGGCGGATCAGAAAGAAGGCCAGCAACGTGATCCCGAGGAAGGTCGGGATGATCAGGCTGACACGGGTCAAGATGAATCTGAGCATCGTCTGAATGTAAAAAGGCGGAGCGGCCTTTGACAGCCGCTCCGCCGTAGGTTGAAGGGATTAACTTACTTGCTCTTGATGTCGACGCCGTAGAAGGTGTGGCGACCGAACGGCGAGAGCTTGAAGTCCACAACTTCCTTGCGAACCGGCTTCAGCTGCACGGCGTGAGCAACCGTGAACCAGGGAGCCTGCTCCTTGAAGATCTTCTGAGCTTCCTCATAGAGCTTGGTGCGCTCGGCCTGGTTCGTGGTGACCTTCGCCTTGGTCACGAGATCGTCGAAGGGCTTGTGGCAGAACTTCGCGATGTTCGAGCCGGATGCGCTCTGCGCCGAGGCGCAGCCGAGCAGGGTGTGCAGGAAGTTGTCCGGATCGCCGTTGTCGCCCGTCCAGCCGAGCTGAGCCATCTGGTGCTCGCCCGCCTGAGCGCGCTTGCGGTACTCGCCCCACTCGAAGCTCTTGATCTCGGCCTTCACGCCGATCTTGGCCAGATCAGCCTGCATGAGCTCGGCGATACGGCGCGCATTCGGGTTGTAGGGACGCTGCACCGGCATGGCCCACAGGTCGGTCTCGAGACCGTTCGGGTAGCCAGCCTCGGCGAGCAGCTTCTTGGCGGCTTCCGGGTTGTACTCGTCTTCCTTCACGGAGTCGTTGTACGACCACATGGACGGCGGGATCGGGTTCTTGGCGGGCACGCCCGAGCCAAGGAACACGGCGTCGACGATGGCCTTCTTGTTCATGGCCATGTTGAAGGCCTTGCGGACGCGCACGTCGTCGAAGGGCTTCTTCGTGGTCTGGTAGGCGAGGTAGCCGACGTTCAGGCCAGCCTGCTCCATGAGCGTGACGTTCGGGTCCTTCTTGATGGCCTCGAGGTCAGCCGGGTTCGGATACGGCATGACGTGGCATTCGCCCTTCTGGAGCTTCGCCCAGCGCACGGATGCATCCGGGGTGATCGAGAAGACGAGGTCGTCGAGCGCCGCCTTGCCGCCCCAGTATTCCGGGAACGCCTTGAAGCGGACGATGGCATCCTTCTGGTACTGGACGAGGTAGAACGGGCCCGAGCCGATCGGATCTTGGTCGATCTTCTCCGGGGTACCGGCCTTCAGCATGGCGTCGGCGTATTCCTTCGACTGCACGCCAGCCCACTGCATGGCGAGGTTGGCCAGGAAAGGAGCCTCAGGCTGGTTGAGCGTGATGCGAACCGTGTAGTCGTCGACCTTCTCGACCGACTTCAGCAGCTTGGGCATGCCCATGTCGGTGAAGTATGAGTGGTTCGGGCTCGTAACCTTGAAGTAGGGATTCTCTTCCTTCCACTGACGCTCGAACATGAACACGATGTCGTCGGCGTTCAGGTTGCGGGTCGGCTTGAAGCTCTTGTTCGAGTGGAACTTGGCGTTCTTGCGGATGTGGAAGGTATAGACCGTGCCGTCAGCGGAGATGTCCCACTTCTCGGCCAGGCCGGGGACGACCTTCGTGCCGCCGCGCTCGAAATCCACGATGTTGTCGTAGATGTGCTCGTTCACGTCGAACGAGGTGCCGGTGGTGTTAATGCCGGGATAGAAGTTTTCCGGGCTGCCTTCGGAGCAGTAGACGAGGGTTTTGGCGGCCAGCGGAGCGGCGGCCAGGAAGGCCGGAACGCAGATGGCTGCGAAAAGGGCTGATTTTTTCATTACCTGTAGTCCTCTGAGACGGCTCTAGTCGTGGCCGTTCTGTGACGGAGTTAAGGTGCGAAGCCCCGATATTGTCAATCTGTCCATGCAACAATGGATAATTTTTAGAGGAAATTAACCATTTTCTGTCCGCCCAACAGCCAGAAAACGGGCTTTCTAGGGTCAATTTTCCGCGACTCTTCACAATCCCGTCAATGATTGTCCAGGGCAGGCTTGTCCACAATCGGGTCAGGGATATGCCCTGGATGTGACGACATCATTCCTGCTTCTGCCCGGCCGCTTCACTGACCTTTGTGGCAAGGTCGGCGCGGGTGAACGGCTTGTGCAGCATCAGATAGCCGTCCGGAACGCGCTTGGGATCGGCGTATCCGGTCACGAGCAGGATCCCGAGATCGGGACGGACCTCGCGCGCTTTGTCGGCCAGTTCGGTTCCCGTCATGCCGGGCATGGCGAAGTCCGCGATCAGCACATCAAGCTGGCTGTCGGCCTTCAGGATGTCGAGGGCTGAGGATCCGTCGGCGGCCTCAACGACCCGGTGGCCCATTTCGCTCAGGTAAGCCGCCGTTACCGTGCGGACTTCCGCATCGTCATCCACGAGCAGGATGCGAACCTTGGGAGCATCGGGAGCGACGGACTGCTCCTCATGAGGTCTGCCGTCTTGTGCTGTCGCGGCGCGGGAGAGATAGAGTTCCACCGTCGTGCCGACGCCGACCGTGCTGTGGATCGTCACCGTGCCGCCGGATTGCTGCGCAAGACCATAGACCATGGGAAGGCCCAGGCCCGTGCCCTTGCCCACCTCCTTCGTGGTGAAGAAGGGCTCCAGCACCCGCGCCAAGACCTCCGGCGGGATGCCGGTGCCGGTATCGGCCACCGCAATCACCACGTAATCTCCGCCGGTGAGATCGGCGATGCGGCCCTCCTCGACCGCCTCGTTGCGGGTCGATAGGGTGAGAACCCCGTTCTCGGCCATGGCATCGCGGGCGTTGATGCACAGGTTCAGGATCGCCAGTTCGAGCTGGTCCGGGTCGACCATGGCGGTCCAGAGGTCATCCGCGAGATGCCGCTCGATCCGAATCACGCCGCCGAGCGTGCGGGTCAGCAGATCGCTCATGCCGGCGATGACCTGGTTCACGTCCACGGTTTGCAATCTCAGGTCCCGCTGGCGGCTGAAGCTCAGGAGCCTCTGGGTCAGGGACGCGCCCCGCTCCGCCGCGTAGGTGGCATTCTGCAGGAGCCGCGTCAGGCGCGGATCGTCGGGCGCCCGGCGCGAGGCGAGGTCCAGGCTGCCGAGCACGGCCATCAGCAGGTTGTTGAAGTCGTGGGCCACGCCTCCGGCGAGGGTGCCGAGAGCCTGCATCTTGTCGGCCTGACGCAGGCGCATCTCCATCAGCTTGCGCTCCGTGATGTCGCGCTCGATGGTGGCGAGATTGGTGACGGTGCCCTGCTCGTCCAGGATCGGAATGTGGTTGATGAGGAACCACTGGGTCTTGCCGTCAGGTGCGGTCCGCTCCTCGACGATCTCGTCGGGTTGGCGCGCTTCGATGGCGCGGCGCTCCGCCTCCTCGATCATCGTTGCCCGCTCGGGTGAAATGTAATCCCTCTCCTTGCGGCCCAGGCATTCGCCCGCCGTGCATCCGAGGTTCCTCGCCTTGCTCGCGTTCAGGCGCACGAAGCGGCCTTCCAGATCCTTGAACGAGATCAGATCGCCTGTGCTTTCCATCAGCCCGTGCAGGAGCGCGCGTTCCGTATCGAGTTCCCGCGCCAGCAGGCGCCGCTGATAGGCGGCGGCAACCATGCTGGACAGGGCGGCGGGATCCCAGGGCTTGGGCACGTAGGCCATGATGCGGCCCTTGTTGACCGCGCCGATGACCGCCTTCAGGTCCGCATAGCCGGTGAGAAGGATGGCCTCGGCATCCGATACGTTTCGGGCTTTGGCCAGGAACTCGTCGCCTTGCATCTCCGGCATACGCTGGTCCGAGATGATGATGGCGATTTCCGGCTCCTGGCGGAGGATGTCGAGGGCCTGAACGGGGGACGAGGCCGTCAGCACCCGGAACTCGTTCTCGAACAGGTCTTCAAGCGCAATCAGGATATCCGGCTCGTCGTCGACGACGAGAATCGTGCCATTCGTTGCTGTCATCTCGCTCGGCAAGGTCATGAAACAATCTGCCTCGGGATCGTGATGATGAAGCTGGCCCCACCGGCCGGCCCCGCGCTCACCGTGATCGATCCCTTGTGGGCCTGGACGACGCTATAGGCGATAGCCAGTCCAAGTCCAGTTCCAGACCCGACGGGTTTGGTCGTGAAGAACGGTTCGAAGATGCGCTCCCGCAATTCCGGTGGAATTCCCGGTCCCGTATCGGTGATCCTGATCGTATAGGTTGTCTCGTTGCTTTCGGTTTCAATGTCTATGCCGCCGGTTCCCTTGATGGCATCGGCCGCATTGCCGACGATGTTCATCACGACCTGGTTGAGCAGGGCGGGGGAGCAGTAGAGATCAGGAACCGCTTTGTAATGGCGGCGCACATCGATTCGCGTGCCCAGCTTGTGACCCAGGAGGGCCAGAACGGTTTCGATTGACTCGGGGACATTGACCGTCTGGAAATCACCTTCGTCCAGACGCGAAAAGCGCCGAAGATTGAGGACGAGTTCCTGAATCCGGCCGAGCCCGAGTTTCATGGCGCCGATCCGGTCGAGGGATTTTCGAACCTGCCGCTCGAGCCCAGCCTCGGGTGGGAGCTTGCCTTCGATTTCCGTGAGGAGCCGTTCAACGGTTCCCTGGTGCGCCTGGATGAAGGCCAGGGGATTGTTGATCTCGTGGGCGATGCCCGCCACCAATTCGCCAAGGGAGGCCATCTTGGCGGCCTGAACGAGCTGGGCCTGCGTTCCCTTCAGGAGGTCGTTGGCTTCTTCCAGCTCCCGATTCGCCTTGGCGAGCGCCTCGGCCGAGGCCGCCTCGGCCCGAGCGCGGGCAAGCGCGATCTCCCGCTCGCGCAGCTCCGCCTCGATGCGCCAGTTCTCGTCCTGCATGAGCTTGCGCCGCACGAGCGCGCGGATGCGCACCCGCATCCCGTCCGCCTCAATGCTGGTCGGAATGATGTCGTCGACCCCTGCGGCAAAAGCCCGGGCAAGGAGCTGCCCACCCTCTTCGTTGCCGAGGCCCACGATGGCGAAGCTCGGAGCGTCCGCCCCCGGCAGGGGCGCCAAGCCCCGGTAGAGGTTCAGCTGCCGGCAGAGCTCGATGCCGTCGAAGCCCGGACTGAGCAGGTTCACCAGAATGCAGTCCCAGGTGGCATCCACCGCGTGCACGAGCCGCAGGGCCTCGGCGGGATCCGGCGCTGTCGTGACCGCATAGCCCTCATGGCCCAGCATGTTCTGAAGATAGGTTCGGCGGGTGGGGCTGTCGTCCACGATCAGGATGCAGGCCCGGCGAAAGGTTCCGAAGCTGGGTGACTGCCGCTCCTCCTGCTCATCGCCGATCAGCGACGAGCGCCGGCGCAGGAGCGCCTTGATCCGCAGGAGGATCAGCTCCTGTTCCGCGGACTTGGAGATATAGGCGTCGGCCCCGCTCTCCAGCCCCTGCCGCTCGACGGTGCGCTCCCGGGCTTCTGTCAGCATAATCACCGGAATGGCGCGGGTGCGAACGTTCAGGCGCATCTGCCGGGTCAGCTCGTCCCCGTTCATGCCGGGCAGGTGGTAATCGGCGATGACGAGGTCGGGAAGCTTCTCGTTCAGCCCGTCGAGGGCGGCCTCCGCGGTCGAGCGCCAGGAGACGTGAAAGCCGTTCGTCTCCAGCATGTGGCGCAGCTGCAGCGCCTGGGTCTCCGAATCCTCGACAAGAAGGATCTCGGCGGCCTGCGTCATGGGTCCCGTGCTCATTCGCCGTCTCCCCGGGCGAGGCGCAGGATGCGGGGTGCGATCATGTCGAGGGGAAGGCTGACATTGACGCCACCCATGCGCGCCGCCGCCGCCGGCATGCCGTAGACGACCGCGGTGCTTTCGTCCTCCGCCACCGCATAGCCGCCGGCCTGGCGCAGCTCGACGAGGCCTTGGGCGCCATCCTCGCCCATGCCGGTGAGGATCACCCCCAAGCCCCTGCGGCCGAGGGAGCGTGCCATCGACTGGAACAGCATGGTGGCCGAGGGTCGCTGGTTGCCGAGCGGCGGCTCGGCGCTCAGCTTCAGCGTGCCAGCCGAGGACAGAAGCAGGTGCCGGTCGCCGGGCGCGACATAGACCTGGCCCGGTCTCGGGATCACCTGGTCCTGCGCAAGGCGCACATCGAGAGAAACCAGCCCGTTCAGCCAGGACGCGAAGCCTTCCATGAAGGGAGCCCCCATGTGCTGGACAAGGAGAATCGGGAGCGGAAAGTCCGAGGGCAGGGCACCGAGGATCTTCGCCAGCGCGGGCGGTCCACCGGTCGAGGCGGCGATCCCCATGATGCTCGGGCGCGTCATGCCCCATTCCGGTTCGCGCCGGGATGCGCCGGTCTCACGCCAGGGCGTGAAGGCACGCTGCCGGACGACGGGCACCTGGCTCATGATGTAGAGCTGGGTGCAGATGGTGCTGGCGATGGCGGCGTAGCCGTCGCTGGAGAGGCCGACAGGCTTCTCCACCACCGTGAGCGCACCGGCCCGCAGCGCGTTCATGGAAATCTTGAGCGAGGAATCCTCGATGCTGTCGGCGATGACCACAATGGGCGTCGGCTGCTCCGCCATGATCCTGCGCGTCGCCTCCAATCCGTCCATTCCCGGCAGGCGAATATCCATGGAGATCACATCCGGCCGAACGCGGCCGATCTCCCGCAGCGCCTCTTCCGCCGAGTCGACGGCGGCGGCCACGGCAAGGCGTGGGTCGCTGGCGATGATATGGACGAGCAGCTGACGGACGACGAGGGAATCCTCGACGACCATCACCCGAACCCGAGATTGCGGCGCCATACTCATCACCCGGAACTCACAACACCTGTCCGATCGTGGCCAGCAGCTCGCGCTGATCGAACTTCTGCTTGGTAATATAGGCGCTCGCGCCGAGATCGAGACCCCTGCGCACGTCCTCGGGATCCGCCCGGGACGTCATCAGGATGACCGGAAGGGTGGAAAGCCGCGGGTCGTTCTTGATCGCCTGCAGCAGACCGAAGCCATCCATGCGCGGCATTTCCACATCGGCGATCACGAGATCGATCATGGCCTCGCCCGAGCGCAGCACATGAAGGGCGTCGATGCCGTCGACGCTGAGGAGAACCTCGTAGCCCTGCGCCTCCAGAATGCTCTTTTCCAGGGTGCGGGTGGTGATGGAATCATCGACCACGAGGATCGTCCGGGCTTGGCGTTCCTCCTCCTTGGCCCATTCCATGAGACCCAAGCCTCCGCTCGCGAGGCGGCCCTCATTCCTGATCCAATGCTCGATCAGCCGGTCCGGGCTGAGCACGAGAGCCGGCATCTCGTCGTCCAGAAGCACGGTTCCCGAGACCAGATCGTTCAGCCCGATGGCCTCGCCATCGCTGACGAGCATCGTGCGAACATCGTGGAATCCGTTGACGGCAAAGGCGCAGGTTCGTGAGCCGTGGCGAATGAGAACAGCCTTCACGTGTCCGGCCTCGGTCGGGAAGGGGGCATGGGGGGATCCTGTCAGGGCGGCAAGGGCGACGACCGGTACGACAACGTCCTGGCCCCCGATCTCGATCCGGGCCGCCGGCCGGCCTTCCACACTTTCCAGCGCTTCGGTTCGCAGGCGCAGAAGTCGCTCCACCGCGTGGGCCGGCAGGCCGAACATGCGGCCTTCCGCTTCGAGCAGCAGCAAAGGCTGGCGCGCGGCCGTGAACGGCACGTTCAGCAGAACCTCCGTGCCGTGCGGGTAGCGGGGCCGGAGCAGAACCGATCCCTGCAGCTTGCGGACGGCTTCCGCCACGACAGACAGGCCCATGCCACGGCCGGACAGCCTGTCAATTTCGCCTGCCGTCGAAAACCCCGGCGTGAAGACGAGAGCAAGCAGCTGATCCATCATCGGCGGCGGGTGGCCTGGGGGCCTGGGCTGAAGCAATCCGCGCTCGATGGCGACCTGCTCGATCCGGCCGAGATCGGGGCCGCGTCCATCATCACGGATGCTGACGACCAGACGGCCTCCGCGCGATGTCAGCTCCAGGATGATCTCGGCCCGCTCGGGCTTGCCCTTGGCGATCCGTTCCTCAGGCGGTTCCACGCCGTGGCTCACCGCATTGCGCAGGAGATGCATCACGGGATCCTTGAGGGCCTGAAGCACCTGCCGGTCGACCTGGATGTCCAAGCCGGTGCTGCGCACATGCACATCCCGACCGGCCTCCCGGGCAATCTCGCGCACCATGTGCCCGAAGCCGCCGAACACCGTCTCGGCCGCGACGAGCGACACCCGGTCGATGTTCTCGCGTAGCTCGCGGGCAGCCTGCTCAACGGACCAGCTCGAATGCCGTCGCTCGCGGGTCAGGGCGGAGATCCTGCGGAACAAACCCTTCAAGCTCTGGTCGAAATCGCGCAGGCGCGGGGCGAACGACGCGGCGTTGCGCGAGGTCGAATGGAGCCCCTGCTGTGCAGTCGTGCCTGAAACATTCATCTGCTCCTGCAGCTGATCCCAGCTTCGCCTCAAGCCGCGGATCTCAAGCTCGATCTGCCGCAAGTCATCATCAAGGTTTTCGTTTGCCTGGAGCACGGTCAGAAGCTGGTGCATGGAGGTGGAGACTTCCTCCATCTGTTCGGCCGCCACGCGCAGATATGCGCTGCCGCTGGCATCAGCGGGAACAGCCGCCTCGGCTTTCGGCGGTGAGGACTCCGGCTCGCGAGGTATCGTCGCCAGTGCGTGCGCGGGCTGGACCTCAACCGGAGACGCTGCGGGCTTGAGAACGCCGGCGACGAGATCCTCGATCAGATCGAGACTGCGCCGCACCGTCGCAATCGTTGGCTCATCAAGGGATTGCTGCCCTTCCAGAACCTGTGAGAACAGCGTCTCAAGCTGGTGCGCGACCTCCTCCACCGCAGGCAGATCGACGGCGCGGGAAGCGCCTTTCAGGCTGTGCGCCCGGCGAAAGACATCCGTCAGGTCGATCTCGCCCCGACCGGCCTGATCGAGCGCAGACCGGATCGCACCGAGATGCTCCCGATGCTCCGCGTCGAAGGCTGCCAGCAGCTGTTTGCGGATGTCCGTCACGATGCGCGCATCTCCTTGTCCGCCGCGTTAGAGACGGTAGCGTTCGGCAAGGCCGAGGAGCTGCTGCGAGAGCTGGGACAGATTGGCCGCCGCCGTGTCGAGCTGGCGAGTGCCGGCCGCCGTCTGCTGACTCGCCTGACGGATGTTCTGAAGAGCGCCCATCACCTGCTCGATGCCGAGCTGCTGCTGGTTCGTGGAGGCCACGATCTGCTGGAACGTCTGCACGCTCTCCTGGATCTGGCCCGAGATGCCGGTGATCGTCTGCTGCGTGATGTCGGTGCGCTCCTTGCCGGCGGTCACGCGCTTGACGGCCTCTTCGGTCAGCATCACCGACGAGTTGATGCCGCGCTGAATGTCGCCCAGGATCGAGCGCACTTGAGTGGTCGCGTCCTTGGCCTGATCGGCGAGTGTCTTCATCTCGGAAGCAACGACCGTGAAGCTGCGGCCGTTCTCGCCGGCGGCTGCCGCTTCGATGGCTGCGTTGAGCGCCAGAAGATGGGTGCGCTCGGAGATGTCGTTGACGGAGGCGATGATCTCGCCGACAGCCTGCGTTTTCTCGCTCAGGGCGACGATGTTTTCCGCCACGGCTTCGGCCTGCTCGCGGATCGCATCCATGGCGCGCGCGGTGTCGTCGACAGCCTGCAGGCCAGCCATGCTGGTCTGGGCCGCCGCCTGCGCCGAGGCGATGACCTCCTGCGCACGCTTACCGATCTGGGCTCCCGAATGGGTGATCTCATCGACAGTCGCGGCGGTCTCCTGAACCGCAGCCAGTTGCTCCTCGACGGATGCCGCCTGCTCCTGGGTCGAGGCGCGGATCTCGGCTGCGGCCGCATTCAGATTCTCGGTGGCCTCACGGCTCTGGCGCGCGAGCTGGCGCAAGCCCTCGACCATGGAGTTGAGCGTGGCACCGAGATGCCCGATCTCGTCTTTGCCGGTCACGGCCATCGGGCCACCAAGCTCTCCGCGTCCGATCCGCTCGACAAAGCCCATGAAAGCACCGAGGGGCGTGGTGATGGAAGAGCGCAGGAGATAGCTGATGATCAGGCTCAGCAGTGCGATGCCCGCCACTGCGACGATGATCGAGGTTCGGCTCCTCTCGTAGATTTCGCTGGCCTGCCGCTGCCCGACCGCATTGGCCTCGATTATGACGGCTCTGGCGCTGTCGAGCGTTCTGATCCAGTCGCTGCGCCGCGCATCCAGGATTGTCTGCGTCCTCTGCATGGTGGCGAGGTCGCCACTCCGCAGTTCCGCGAATTGCTGTTCGCTCGCGGCTCGCAACTGACGGAGACCTTCGTTGGCTTCCTTCAGAAGTTCCGCAACCCGATGCCAGGCGGCTCCGCGCTCCTGGGAGATGGACTGCGCGGCGAAGCCGTTCACCATGGCTGTCGCCTGGGCGATATCCGCCTCTGCCTTCGCCGCCACCCTGCTCCATTCCTGGATGCGATCCTCAAAGGAAGCCGGCTGGCCCAGGGCCCGAAGCAGGTATCCTGTCATGATCTGCTGGCGCAGGTTGCGCATGACGTTCTGGTCATCGTCGATGACCTCGAGCTGGCGCATCAGCGAGATGTCCCGCGAGACAATCCGCTCGGTTGTCTGTCGAACGTCGTCGAGCCGGTTGATAGCGTAGAGACCAAGCCCCACCATCAGGGCGACAATGACGGCGAAGCCGAGAAGAATACGATTGGCGATCGAGATCGTCACGTCAGACTCCAGGAACAGGGGAAGGGGACAGGAAGGGGCGCAGAAGCCGCTCAGGATCGAGAAGGGAGAGGATGTCGGTCGGATCGTCAGCAATGTCCTGCAGACGGGCATAGCCGGTCACTGCATCGCTCCGGTAGCCTGTGGCGTCCTCGCCCGTCAGCAGACGAATGTCGGCGACCGCATAAGCACGCTCGACCTTGAGAGCCACCTGCGGCTGATCGCGACGGAGCAGCACGAAATGGTGGTCTCCATCCTCGGTGGAAGATGGTTCGATGCCCAACGCGAGCGCCAGATCGATCACGCTCACCAGCCGTCCGCCTCGGCCGAACAAGCCGACCAATGCCGGTGGTCCATCCGGGACAGGCATGACTTTCTGTGGGGGCAGCACTTCGGCGACGGTCTCAACCGGAATGCCGAAGCGCTCGCGGCCTGCGCCGCAGATAAGGGCGCGGGGTAGGGCCTGCGCCGGAGATGCCTTATCCTTACGCCGTGATGCAAGACTCTCGGTTCTCTCATCGAGAATATGCTGCACCCGCTCCTCGGCCGAGCGGATCCTGCCTCTCTCGATCTGCCTCAGCTTACGGCGCACCGATTTCGCCATGGTCATGCCTTCCGCTTGGACGGCGTTGCCGCGCCGAGGTGGATGCGGATCAGGTCACGCAGATCCTTCGCGGTTACCCCGTCTCCCTCGGCGAGCGGGCAATCGTCAGCCGACGCTGCGACGCTCTGGGCCGCATGGGTGAGGGAGCGCCGCCCAGGGGCTGTTTTTCCCTCAGAGAGCAGCAGGAGTCCGAGATGGTAATGAGCCATGGCGAAGTTTTTATCGAGATAGAGGCTCTTGAGGAAGCTTTTCTCAGCCTCGTCAGGATGCCCGAGTACCCGAAGAACCATCCCCTGGTAGAAATGCAGCGTGGCGTTCAGCGGCTCTGTGCCGAGAGCTTTCCGGCAGAGATCGGCTGCCGCAGCGAAGTCGCCCGCATCGGCGCGCATCCTGATATCGCCGAGCAGGTCGCCAGCCGGTCGAGGGGCGGGAAAGGCAGGCGCCTTCTGTGGAGCATTCGGGAGGCGCGGGAGGGCTGGTCTGTGAGCTGGCGCTTCAGGTTTCGGTTCAGGCAGGAGCGGCTTCCACTCCTGCAGGGTGGTCTTGGGTTGCAAAGGAGCAGGCACCGGCAGTGGCGCATCACCGGCTCCGCGCCGGTAAGCGACAGTTCCCGGAAGGCTCAGGGCCTGCATCATTGTCGCGAAAACGGGATTGGGCTCGGCATGCCCCAGCAGCATCCAGCCATCGTGGTCCAGGCGGTCGCGCAGGGCGCCGACGATCCGGGTGACCGTGTCGGGATGGAAGTAGATCAGGACGTTCCTGCACAGGATCAGGTCGAAGTCGGTGAGTTCAAGCGGCGAGGTGCCGTCCAGAAGGCTCAGCAGGTTGTGCCGCTCAAAACGCACCAGGGAGCGGAACTCCCGCCTCACCTCCCACTGCTCCTTGCCTGCGTCGGTAAAGTAGCGCTGTCGCTCCTCCTCCGGCATGGAGCGAAGCGCCCATCTGCCGAATCGCGCCTGCCGGGCCGCTTTCAGGAAGCTGTCGTTGATGTCGGTTCCGATGATGCTGACGCGCCAGGTTCCAAGGTTTTCGCCAAGAATCTCATTCACCAGAATCGCAAGGGAGTAAGGCTCGGCCCCGGTGGCGCATCCGGCGCTCCAGATCCGCAGCCGCCGCGTGGCGGCCTTCCTGGCGATGATCCCCGGCAGAATGGTCTCGCGCAGGGCTGCGAACTGTTCCGCGTAGCGGAAGAAGAACGTCTCGCCGATGGTGATCTCAGCCTCCAGCTTCCCCCATTCCGCCGGGCCTGAGATCGGATCGTCCAGTAGGGTCAGATAGGCGCTGGAATCGGACAGGCCCGTGGCGCGCAGGCGCTTGCGCACGCGCTCCCACAGGAGGTCATCCTTGTCCTGGTAGTAGAAATGTCCCGTGCGCTCGATCACACGGCTTTTCAGATGAGGAAAGCCGGCATCGAGCAGCGGAACGGGATCGGGTCGTGCGGCCATCAGGCCGGCACCGCCCATTCATTGAGGCGGTTCTGCGCCTGGCGTCCGAGCTCCGCCAGCGCCTGCTGTTCTTCCGTGAGCAGGATCCGCTCGGCAGACAGAAGATGAACGAGCCGGTCACCCCAGGTGACCTCCGCCTCGACGCAGCCGTTCAAGGTCCCGGCCTGCCTGACATCCGAGATCTGTGCGGCATTCACCGTCGCCATATCCAGAACGCGGTCGACGAGGAGCGCAGTGGGGCCGGCTGAGCCACCGGCTCCGATCAGGATCAGGTGCCGGTAGAGATCGGCCTGCGGATCATCCTCACCTTTCTGGAGTCCGAACAGCATGTCGAGCCGGAGCACGGGAACCGCATCTCCACCGAGATTGAAGAAGCCGGCAACCGGCCGGGGCAGGGCTGGCGGACGCCACAGGCGCGGCAGCGGCAGGAACTCGCGCACGGCGCTTCGGTGCAGGGCACAAGCGGTGCCGCACACGTCGAAGATGATGATCTGCAGGCTCGCCATGGATCAGATCGCTGGACGCCGGTTCCGAGGGAGGGATGAAGGTCTTGGTGAGCATTAGATAGGCACCGGGACCCCTCCGGCAACCGCGCCGTCAGGCGGCTACTGCGCCACCTGGTCGGTGACCTCGCGAACGGCATTCAGGCCGACGCTGGCCTCTTCCGAATGCCCGGTCCGCTGGACGGCCCGGAAGACCTGCTCGGCGTCCTTGTAGCGGCCGAGGTTTAAATAGGACCAGCCGCGAATCAGCAGGAGATCATTCTGCTCCGGCACGATCCGCGCCCGCTCGCTCAGGGCGAGAAGGGTCTCGACGTAGCGCTTGTCGCGGTAGGCCGCCAGCGCCCGCTGGGTCAGGATCGACGCTCCGAGCTCCACCTGACGCGAGCGGTTCTGCGGGGCCTCGGCTGCCGCGATGGCGGCCTCGGAGGTCAGGTTCTTGCGCAGGTAGGCCAGGGACTTGCCGTAGGCTGCCTCTTCGCGGGTGCGGCCGCTGCCGGTGGCGATGGCTTGGTCAAAGGCGGCGACCGCCTCCAGGGGGCGGTTGATCTCCATGAGGCACCAGCCCCGGGTGAGAGCCGCGTCGCCCGAGAGGCCTGTGGGATTACGCGTCATGGCACAGCTGCGCCCCAGGGTGGAACGGGCCTCGGACTGCCGGCGCCGCACCCCTTCCACGGTCCGGACGAGCGGCGGCTCGACCTCGACACGCTCCACGGTGACCTGGCGCAACACCGAAGGGCGAGGCGCTGCATCCATCTCGGCCCGCGGCTGGACCGGAGCAGATCGCCGCCCGGAGCGGGGATTGGTGCCATCCGCTAAATCGGCGATGCGTTCCGAACGGTTCCGCCACTGGGCGACGACGGCGTTGAACGCCGCGCGCTCGTTCAGGCGCTGCGTCGACAGGGCAAGGCCATAGGCCGAGGGTTCGTCCTCAGGCCTCCAGCCGAGGGCGGTTCGGAACCAGTCCCGCGCAGTCCGGATCTGCTGCGTGTTGTAGGAGTACCAGCCAAGCGCCTGAGCACCGTCGGCGAAGCGCTGCGCCGTCACGACCGGGACGATCCGCGCGACCACCTGAGCATCGAGCCGCGGCGCCGGATCCTGGCTGAGGAGCGCCGTGGTGATGTCCAGGTAGACCTTCATGTTCTCGGGAGCGCGATCGCGCCACTCATAGGCGAAAGCCTCGGCATCCGTGAGCCGCTCAAGCGCCCTTAAGGACATGGCATAGCCTTCGGCCGCCTTGGCGCCGCCATTGCGGTCGAGAGCCGTCTTGAACAGCTCGAGCGCCCGTGCCGGATTGCCATGGTGGTAGTTGTACCAGCCGAGGGTGAGCACGGGACCGGCCTCGTTCGTGTTCCGGATCAGCCGCTCGACCGCCGCGAGATCCTCGGCCGACACGGTCATCTTGCTGTCGAGGGACGCCCGCTCGACCCTGCGGCGGGCCAGCTCATCGCGAATGGAGCCGAAATCGTCCGGGGTCTCGCCAGTCCTGCGCTCGAACTGGAGCAGATCGGCCACCTGCTGTTCCGGCAGAAGGGTGAGGGCCTTCTGCAGCGTCGCGAGGCGTTCGGCCGGGTTGGCGCAGTTCGTCAGCAGATAGGTGTAGACATCCCGGGTTCGGGTGGGCTGATCCGTTCGGGCGAACGCCTCCGCCACGCGCCAGAGCACATCCACGTTCGTGCAGGTGAGAAGGCTGGGCGATTCGGTGGCCACGGACAGCACGGTCTGCCATTGACCGGAATCGGAGGCATTCACCAGGCGGCGGCGCGCCTCCACCGTTTCCAGGGCCGTAACCAGCTCCTCCGGCGGCTTCCAGTTCGGATCCGAGGCCTGGCGTTCGGCGATGGCGGCGCGGACTTCGGCGATCCGGTCCTCGCGGTAGAGGTTCCACAGGCGCTCGATGATCGGATCGGGCGGAGCGCTGGCCCCACCTGCCGAGAGCTGCGACAGGTCGCTGGGCGGTGTCCAGTTGGGATAGAGGGCTCTGAGCCGGGCGATCTCCGCATTCACCCGCCGCGTGTCGCCTTGGGACGCGAAGTAGCGCAGAGCGGACTCATCGACCTGTGGCTGAGAGCCGTTGGCGGGAGGTGACTCGGACGGCGGCGAGACGGCGGGCGGTTGGGCGCCAGGGCCGGTCTGCTGCGCGATCGCTGCAAATCCCAGGATCAGGATCGCAGTCGTTATGGCGCTGCCGACGAGACGCATTGCGGATATTTCTCACCCAGCAGGGATTTCGCCAAAAGGTACAGGGTGGACGGATAATAGAGGCTCGGCTCGAAGGTCCTCAGCGCTGGCGGAACAGGTGTTCCTTCGAGCGCACAGGCCAGAGCGGCGTGAAGAATGGCATAGCCCTGGTCCGTGAGCCGATCCCGGATCTGTCCGGTCACAACGTTGACCACGGCAACGCCTTCGTTCTCCGCAGACCAGCGCTGCTTGAGGGCTCTCAGCCACTCCATATCAGTCATCCCTGCTCTCAACAGGTAAAGCGGTATCCTTAAGGAGTTGTAACCAAACTCGGGCGGAAATCCGGTCGCTGGCTTGGGCTGCAATCCGCTCTGAAGGGAGAGCCAGTCCGCCGGAAGCCGCACGCGGCCCCCGGTTGACTGCTGAAGAAGCATGACCCCATCGCGCCAGACGCGGGTCCATTCGTATTCCGGCGCGAGCGCCGCCATCACGGGGAAAGCCTCAAAGACCCAGTAGGAGAGATTGACCACCGGGCCGTCGGGGCGGTCGCCCGCTCCGAAGCCATCAGCGCCGGGCAGAAGCATGAGGGAGCGACCGCTGCGACCGAGGGTGTTCTTGCCGATCGCTCTGGCGATTTTTTGCGCGGCAGTGGTGTAACGGGGCTCCTGCCAGACTTCCCCAGCCTTCGCCAGCGCATAGGCGATGAGAAGATCGCCATCGGTGGCGTTGTTGCGGTCCGTCACCCTGGGCTTTGCACCGGGATCCCACTTCCACACCGCCAGACCATCGTCCCGGATGAGGAGTTCGGTGAAGGTGAAGCTCCAGATCTGCTCGAAGGAGCGCCGGTCGGAGGCCGCCAGGGCAAGGAGAAGACCATATCCCTGCCCCTCGCTGTGGCTGATATTGCCGTTGGCAGTATCGACCACACGGCCGCTGTCTTCGACGAAGCGGGAGCGGTAGACCTCCCAGTCAGCCGGCGAGATGGTGCCGACAATCTTCAGCGGCTGAACGGAGAGGCTCTGGGAGGACGCCATCGGTGTCATCACAAGGGAGAGCACGGCGAAGAGCCATGGCAGAAGCGATGCGCGCCTGGCACATCGTGCAGAAAAGTGGTCCCGGTTTTCTGCGCCCAACGATGCGCCATTAAACAGATTGAGCATCGGATGAATTCCAAAAGTGGTGTCCACTTTTGGGTCCGATGCTCTGGGCACCTGCCGCGTCATGAATGTCGTCCCAGCCGGCTCAGGAGCAAGGCGGTGGCGATCCCGAGGAACGTGCAGCATGCCAGCATGACAAGAGCGTACTGGAGGATGTTGGCGGACATCCAGTTCGCCGCGACAAGGCGAAGATTCGTCAGGGAAGGCGGCTGGGTCTGCACAAAGCGATAATCGTTGATGGGCTCGACCTGCAGCTTCATCTCCCTCGGCTCCAGAGCGATGGCGCGCCCTGAGACCTGAGACCAGAGCAGGGGATTGGACAGACGGGCCATCTCGTCCGCCAAAGCGCGATCCGTGCGGGCCGTCACCAGGGTCCAGACTCCGGATCCCTCACTGCGGCTCTGCGCCATGAGCAGCGAGGCCCGCTGCGGCGGCTCGTAAGGCGCATCGGTGCGCTCTTCCAGCTTCAACGACGAGAGGGAGAGGCTGAAGGTTTTTTCCAGCCAGTCCTGCACGGAGCCGATCGTCTGCTGAACGATGCCGCGGCGCTGAAACGTGTCGGACCAGCGCCGGCGGACCTCGTCGGTCGAGGCCGTGGTCGTGCGGTCGGGCGATGCCTGGCTCAGCGGCATGGTGAAATCCGCGCTTGCCGTCTGTGCGCCTCCTTTGTCCGCGACCGGCGTCGAGGGCCAGATCATGCGCAGATGCTCCGTCACCCTCACCCGATTGAGCATGCCGGGCGGAATCTGATCGACGGCGCCGATGAACAGAACGGATTCGTCGTCGGCGGAGGCCGCATTGGCGAATTGTGCCCGCACCGACTGGCCAGCGTTGCGCGCCATGCGGGCCAGCAGGGTTCCGGCAGCGGACAGGTTCAGTGCGTCCGGACGCGCGAGGACGACGGTGGTGGGGAGGTCTTCGTCCGAGAAACGGCCAGCCCCGAGAACCGCCAGATCAGGCAGGCGTCCGATCCGGCCGAATTTCGGAAATTCGAGGGTGGTGGTGTCGAACAGAACGAAGCGCTTCGTCTCAGACAGAGTTTCCCCCGGGGCGCAGCGGGCGTCTGCATCCGTCATTAGAGCCGCCTCAAGGGTGACGCGGTTGAACCCGGACTTGAAATTCTTGAGCGGGACCCGGACGGTATGCCGCCGGACGATGTCTCCTTGCGTAGTGATCGTCATCTGCGTGCTGATCTGGCCGTTGACGAACACGTTCACATGGCTGCCGGGCCGGACCGCCGACGTATAGGCCGCATCGAGATGCAGGATCGCTTCCCCGTACTCGGTGGCATAGAAGTCCGAGGGAAGATTGATGGCGAGATCCGCTTTCAGGCGCCGGCCGGAAAATTCCTGCGTCGGCACGCCCAGATCCGCAAAGCGGAAGGTCTGATCGCCGAATGCCGTGGGAACCTCGGGCCAGTGCCAGGAGGCCGTGTCGATGATCCCGCGCTCGGCGTTGAGAGGGTTGAGGGTCTGAGCCCTGACGATTCCAATCGCCGTGTCGAGATCCTGCCAGGTGGGTCCTGCCACCACCAGGGTTGAGCCGATGGAGCCCGGCTCCTGCATCATCATGGTCAGGGGCTGCACTGAAGCGGCGTCCGGAATACCAGGCACAAGGCCTCGCAGCTCGCCGGCCAAGCCCATGGCAACCTTGATGGTTCCGACGGGCGAGGGGCCCGGATCGGATTCCATCACCTGGATCACGGGATGGGCATAGCGTCCGCGCAGGGCGACCGTCTGCGCGAGACGCAGCAGCCGGTCACGGATCTCCGGCCGGTAGATCTTGGGGGCAACCACCCGGATCGTGGTGATGCCCGTGCTGTCGACGCCCACGGCCGGCAGATCGTCCAGGCCACGCAGGGTCTTGGTCGCCCCTTCGGCGAAGATGAGGCGCGTGGATGCCGAGTCCACATCGGTCCAGAGCTCATACGTCGCCGCAACGGTGCAGTCCGTCCGATGACGCTGAAGGGTTTCCATGCGGATGATGTTCTGCCCCGGACGGAGAAGGCCGGGACGGATCGACGACGTCACGCGCTTGATGTCGTTCGACGAGGCGATCGGCGTGTCGAGCACGGATTCGCCATTGATCGCGATCCTCAGGCGAGAGCCCTCGGGCATGACCACGACGGCGTTCTTGTATCCGATGGAGAAAGTCGCGCCGCTTGCGGCCTCGTCCTGGGTGAGATGGAAGGTCCAGGACCGGGCGTCCGTCTCACCTTCGAAACGGAGCGTCTCGAAGGGAAGGATCGGCCGCTCGATCCGCGCGACGTTGCGCACCGCCGGAGCATTGGCCGCGACTGGTGCACGGGCAGGCGGGGGAGCGTTGCCAACTGCACCTGTGGATGCACCTGTGGAGGGTGCCGCATTTCGAGGTCCCATGCTGAAGGGTGCGGCCGTGCCGGCTGGTGGCGCCGGCTGCGGATCGACGGCTCGTGGAGCCGGTGATGCAGCCGGTGGCGAGCCGGGCTGGCGCATGTCGAAGGGCCCGGCAGGTGCGGCCTGATTTGGTGCAGGCGCAGGGCTTGTCTGCGGCGCTCTTGAGCCGCCGGGTGCCATGTTGAACGGCGCCGCCTGGGCAAGAGCGCTTGGTGCGCCGATCGCTTGCAGCCCTAGCAGGAAGGGGATCAGAACGCGGCGCACGATACACCTCTACTTGACGGCTGCAGCGACAGATGGGGCCGAAGGGGAGGAGCGGCCGATCCGCTGCAGGCCCAGGAAGTAGGAGAGGCCCCGGCCGGTCTGGTAGAACGCGACCATGAAGAACCAGAGCGTTCCGCGCAGCACGCCGATGTCGTAGTGCCGGTTCTTTTGGAATTCGCTCCACTGATCCGCATTGGCGAAGACCAGGTCTGCGATCATCTTCCGGTGCTCGGCCTTCTCGATCATGAAGCGGCATCCCAGCAGCAACCCGTCATCGTCCATGCCGACCTTGCGGATCTCCACCGGCAGATGCTGGATCGGAAGATTGGCGAAGGGCTGGAACTCAATGGTGCCCGCGGCTCCCTTCTTCAGCCTGGGCTCGACGGATGGCGGCACGTGAACCCGTGCGCCGCCGACCGACACGTCCCGCAGGACGGCATCGATGATCTCGTCGCCCATGACAAAACGGCAGGGGCGCTCGACGCGAACCCGATGGCTCTGGCGGCGCGTCGCACGCTCCGACACGACACCGAGGGCACAGCCCGCGATGATCAGGTTGAGGATGTTCCAAGCTCCCGTGACGAGGGTCAGGTCGGCCTTGTAGGGCTCCGCCCAGACCCGCACTCCCGTCGCCACGACGCCAAGGAGCAGGATGCCGAAGATGATGAAATAGGGCGTTCCCAGTTCCGAGACCCGGCTCTCATCCATGGTCTCGTTCTTCGCAGTGACCCTGAAGGTGGGCTTGCTCGGATTGGCGATCACCGACAGGACGGCAGGCAGAAGATAGATCGTCTGAACGTATTCGTAGAGATCCGAAATCCATGGCCAGCGATGACGGCCATAGAGATAGTTCTGCATCATGAAGTTCACCATCATGTAGGTGAACGTATAGGCGAAGAACTCGCCTCCGGATGCAGTGAAGATCTCCAGGGAGAAGAAGAGATAGCAGAGCGGCGAAACGAGAAAGCAGAACCGCGAGAACGGGAACAGCCAGAACATGCTGCTCGACATGTAGCACAGGCGCTGCGACAGCTTCAGCCCGCGCTTGAAGGGCGGGAACTTGTAGCGCAGGATCTGCATCATGCCCTGCGCCCAGCGCGAGCGCTGGCCGATGAAGCTCGCAAAACTGTCCGGCTGCAGGCCTGCAATCAGGGGCTTGTCCACATAGGCGCTCTTCCAGCCTCGGGAATGGAGCTCAAGGGCGGTTTCGCAGTCTTCCGTGATGCTGACGCCGCTGAAGCCGTTGGTCTCCTGAAGCGCCTCGCGCCGGAGAACGGCGGCCGAGCCGCAGAAGAAGGATGCATCCCACTTATCGAGGCCGCGCTGGATGACGCCGTAGAACATCTCGTTCTCCGACGGCATGGTCTGAAACGTGCCGAGATTGCGCTCAAGCGGATCGGGATTGATGAAGAAGTGGGGCGTCTGGACGAGAAACAGGTTCTTGTCCGACGTGAAGTAGCCGACGGTCTCGGCTAGGAAGTTCCGGGCCGGCGCATGGTCGGCATCGAAAACGGCAACGAGATCACCCGTGGAGTGATCGAGACCGTTGTTAAGATTGCCGGCCTTGGCGTGCAGGTTGCGGGCGCGGGTCAGATAGCGGACATCGAGCGAAGCGCACAGGGCCTGCAGCTCCGCACGGCGCTCCCGGGCCTGCAGCGCGGCCAGTGCGTTCGGAGAGCTGCATTTCTCGTCCGTGCCGCCGTCGTCCAGAAGCCAGACCGTGAGCTTGTCCTCCGGGTAGGTCATGGCCTTGGCGGCGGCAAGGGTGGTTGCCAGCAGTTCCGCGCCCTCATTGTAGCTCGGGACAAAGACATCGACCGTGGGCAGGTTATGCGGGTCGATCTGGGGCGCCTTGCGCGAGGGCATCGGGCTGGAGACCACGAACAGGCTCAAGAACAGCATCATGACGCTGTACATCTCGGCCAGGTACAGCAGGAAGCCGGGGATGAAGTTCGCCACTTCCGTGATCGGCGGGATGGTGCTGGTGGTTCGCCAGAACACGTAGCGCAGGACGATGGCGGTGCCCAGAGCCAGGGCGATCTGGCGCCAGATGCCTTGCGCCCGAAAGAACTTGATGATGATCATGCAGGCCACGACGGTGAGGCCTGCGACCAGATGTGCCTGAAGGCTGATGGGAAGAACGACAAGCGAGACAATCAGGATCGCCGCCACCGCCCAAAGGGCCACGATAAGACCTGCTCGCATTTGTCCGGATTCTCGGCCTGAGTGTTCGCGTGAGAGAGTGCACGCTTAGTTCAACACTGAGGGCAGGTCTATTAATATATCTCTATCGTTGCTTAGGCCTATTGTCACATCGGTAAATAAAGCGCTATATAACGTTATTAAATAAAATAACTTTGACTTGGCTTTACTCGCTTGGGGGAGGCGGCACCACAGGATAACCCCCTAGCGGGGACGTGTTCTGTGGCGCCGGCGCGGCAGGGGCAGCGGGCAAAACCGTATCCTTGTCGATGAGGCGCCCCGATGTTTCCTCTGGGGCAGGCGCGGGGCGGCTTTCCAATGACAGGACGCGCCGGCGGATGACGGTGGCGTCCTCCCTCCTGTCGAGGCCCAACGGGTACATCGGCGCACCGGTTTGCCCGAAACCGGCAGGCGGCGATGGCGGATCGCCGTAGGGGTTCCAGGATTCCTGACGGTAGTAAGCGGCAACCGTGTAGCCGTACATGACCCGCAGGAGCTGATCGACACTGGCATCGGCGTCGCACAGGCGCAGGCGAACCGAAATCGCTCCCCCGGGCACCAGAACGGCGGGCTTGTCGGCTTCAATCTGCTGCCATGCGTAAAGGCAAAGATCGCCCCGAGAGGAACGTCCCGTCGCAAATCCGAAGGGGCCGAACTTGTTCTGGACGTAGACGAGGGACGTCTCCATCGTAACGCCGGGGATCCGCTCCTCCATCTCCCTCTCGATCCGGTCCGGGGTAAGAGGCGGCAGGGAGAGCGTCTCCGGGAGCTCCATGTTGCTCGCGGTGTTGTTGAGCAAGCTCACGTAGAAGGCGTTCTGCCCACTGGTCAGCGAGGCCGTCGACAGGGCGATCTCCTGCGAGATCCCGTTCTGGTAGGTCTGCTGCAGAACAGCCACGACGGAGGGCCCTCCCGGCGGAGGTACGATGACCGCGCGTGTTGCAGGCACTTCGGAGTTCAGGGAAGCATAGCCGAGATCGGAACGGCCTGCGCACGCAGCGAGGCTCATCAGCGCTGCCGCGGCGGCGAGCCATTTCAGGAACTTGCCAGGACCGCCCGCATGCCGATGATCACAGGCGATGCAGGCCTCGGGCGCCACGGCGCCGAAGTGCATCTGAGTCCTGGGCATCGAAGCGATCATGCGGAACGTGAAAACTCTGGTGGCTGGTCAGCCGAGGGGGCTTGCCCGCTGGAGGGATGCCCCTGGAGCGGATGGGCCCCTTCAGCCGGATGGTTTAACCAGCTATGACCATTCATGGTTAACGAACAGTAAGCATCTCCTCGAGGCGGATTTTAATCCCGCCCGGATGGGTGCTTCGCCTTGACCTCCCGGGCGGACGGCATAAAAACGGCGCATCGCTCTCAGGCATGATTGGCTCTGGGGCGCCTCCCTGGTCTCCCGATGACATTGCTTGGCCTGTCTGCTGGACCGGGCAGGCCGATTTTCGGTTCCGGCACTAGGGCCGGTTTGAAGAAAGCCTTTTCGATGCAGTCCGCCTTTTTGCGCAACGCGCTTGTTCTCGGCATGCTCTCCGCCGTCGGGCCGTTCGCCATCGACATGTACCTGCCTGCCTTTCCGGCCATCGCCCGGGAGTATCAGGTCGATGTAAGCGGCGTGCAGATGAGCCTGATGAGCTTCTTCCTGGCCGTCGCCCTCTGCCAGAGCGTGTATGGGCCCCTTTCCGACCGGTTCGGACGCAAGCCGCCGCTCTATGCCGGATTGGGGTTGTTCGCGCTGGCCAGCATCGGCTGCAGCTTCGCGCCCAATGTGGAGACCCTGATCGCCTTCCGCTTCCTGCAGGGCGTCGGCTCCTGCGCGGCCATGGTGATCCCCCGGGCGATCATCCGCGATCTGCACACCGGGCACGAGGCGGCCCGCCTGATGGCGACCAGCATGCTGGTGTTCAGCGTCTCCCCGATCCTGGCGCCGCTGGCCGGAAGCGCCCTGACGGCGTTCTACAGCTGGCGCGTGATCTTCTGGGCCATCGCGCTCATCGGACTGGGCGGCCTTGCCGTCGTGCTCTTCCTCCTGCCTGAAACCCACAAGCCGGATCCGGGCAAGGGAGGCATCGCTCAGGCCTTCCGCACCTATGGGAGCCTGCTGAGGGACCGGCGCTTTGTCGGCCTCGCCTTCATCGGCGGGTTCAGCCAAGCCAGCTTCTTCGCCTATCTCGCCGGATCCTCTGTGATCTTCATCGAGCATTTCGGCATGACGCCTTCAGCCTACAGCATGATCTTTGCGTCGAACGCTATTGCGTTCATCGGCAGCGCCCAGTTCAACAGCACCTTCATGCGCCGCTTCGGCGCCGAGCGCGTGGTGCGGATTGCGATCTCCTGCTTCTCCAGCCTCGTGACGCTGCTCTTTCTGCTGACCGTCTCCGGCGTCGATAACGCTTTCGTCCTGTGGGGGCTTCTCTTCGTGTCGTTCGGCTGTCTCGGATTCGTCATTCCGTCCACGGCAGTGCTCGCCCTCGAGGAGCACGGTCCCGTGGCCGGCACGGCCTCGGCCCTCATGGGCACCCTGCAGCTCGGCACGGGCGCCGTGATCATCGCGCTGGTCAGCGCCCTCTATGACGGCACGTCCGTGTCGATGGTCAGCGCCATCTTCTTCTGTGCCCTCGTGGCGCTCGTCTTGAGCTTCCGGACGATGAAGCCGAAGCGGATCTATCCCTGACGGGTTTGATCGAGGATCCAATCGCGGAAGGAGCGCAGCAGCGGCGTCTCGGCCTTGTGCTCCGGGTAGACGAGATAATAGGCGCCACCACTGACGAGGCTGTTGGGAAACAGGATTTCCAGGCGTCCCGAAGCCAGCTCGTCGGCAATCAGGAAATGCGGGATCAGGGCAGCGCCCAGGCCTGCTGCCGCCGCCTGGGCCACCATGGCGAATTGCTCGAAACGCGGGCCGCGCAGCGGGTTGCTCGCCTCCACGTCAACGCTGGCGAACCACTCCGCCCAGGCGGTGGGACGCGTGCTCTGCTGGAGCAGGGTGGCCCGGACCAAATCCTGAGGCGAACGCAGATTCTCCCGCTCCCGGTAGGCCGGGCTGCAGACGGGCACCGCTTCCTCCGTCCGCAGCAATTCGCACACCGCACCGGGCCAGTGCGGCTCGCCGAAATGAATGGCGGCGTCGAACGGCTCTGTGGCGAAATCGAAGGGCACGAGCCGCACGCCAAAATTCACCGTCGCACCGGGATGCTGGGCGAAGAAACCGGGAATGCGCGGAATGAGCCAGCGGGTGCCGAAGGTCGGCAGGGTCGCGAGGTTCAGAACCCCCGTTGTCCCTGAGAGCGCAATGGCCTGATGGGTGGCATCCGACAGCTCGGACAGGGTGCTGCGCACCTGGGACGCATACAGGCGCCCCACATCCGTGAGCACCACCCGCTGCCGCGAGCGGCTGAACAGGGAGACGCCGAGCGACTCCTCCAGTTGCTGGATCTGGCGCGAGACGGCGCTCTGCGTCAGGTTGAGCTCTTCGGCGGCTCGTGACACGCTGCCATGGCGGGCCGTGGCCTCGAAGGCCAGGAGATTGCCCACGTTGGGCAGGAAGCCGCGACGAAACACACGTTCATTCCAATTATGAATAACCTGCTGCGAAGATGTCGATTTACTTTTGGCCTGTCCAGCGCGATTTTGCCGGTCAAATTCAATGGGTTTGTCTGGCCTGACGCCAGCACCCGAACGCTCTCATGGGAAGGATGATCATCATGGCCGGTGCTCAACAGGAACTCGCGAAGCTCAAGTGGGAGGATCCTCTCCTCCTCGACGATCTTCTGACCGACGACGAGCGCATGATCCGCGACACAGCGCGGGCTTATGCCCAGGACAAGCTCCTGCCCCGCGTGATCGAAGCCTATCGCGAAGAGAAGACGGACCGCGCCATCTTCAACGAGATGGGCGAGCTCGGCCTCCTCGGCGTGACCCTACCGGAGGATTACGGCTGTGCGGGTGCATCCTACGTGGCCTACGGCCTCGTGGCCCGCGAGGTGGAGCGGGTCGATTCCGGCTACCGCTCCATGATGAGCGTGCAGTCCTCCCTCGTGATGTACCCGATCTATGCCTACGGCTCCGAGGATCAGCGCCGGAAGTACCTGCCCAAGCTCGCTTCGGGCGAGTACGTGGGCTGCTTCGGCCTGACCGAGCCGGATGCGGGCTCGGATCCCGCCGGCATGAAGACCCGCGCCATGAAGACCGACAGCGGTTATCGCCTCTCCGGCTCCAAGATGTGGATCTCCAACTCCCCCATCGCGGATGTCTTTGTCGTGTGGGCCAAGTCGGAGGCCCATGACAACCAGATCCGCGGCTTCGTGCTGGAGAAGGGGATGAAGGGGCTGTCTGCCCCGAAGATCGGGGGCAAGCTCTCGCTTCGCGCCTCCATCACCGGCGAGATCGTGATGGACAATGTCGAGGTGGGCGAGGACGCGCTGCTGCCGAACGTGTCGGGTCTGAGAGGCCCCTTCGGCTGCCTCAACCGCGCCCGCTACGGCATCTCGTGGGGCGCTCTGGGAGCGGCGGAGGATTGCTGGCACCGGGCGCGCCAGTACACGTTGGACCGCAAGCAGTTCGACCGGCCGCTCGCCGCCACCCAGCTCGTGCAGAAGAAGCTTGCCGACATGATGACCGAGATCACACTCGGATTGCATGCCTCGTTGCGCGTCGGCCGCCTCTTCGACGAGGGCCGCGTGGCGCCGGAAATGATCTCGCTGGTCAAGCGCAACAATGTCGGCAAGGCCCTGGATATCGCCCGCGTCGCCCGTGACATGCATGGCGGCAACGGCATCCAGGAGGAATACCATGTGATGCGGCACGCGCAGAACCTGGAGACCGTGAACACTTATGAGGGCACCCACGACGTGCATGCTCTGATCCTGGGCCGCGCCCAGACTGGCCTTCAGGCATTCTTCTAAGAGAGGGCACATCGATGGCGCTTCGGATCACCCTGGCAGGATCGACCGGCTGGGTCGGCAAAGCCCTTGTAGCGGCGATTGTGGCTTCCGACGACCTCAAGCTGACTGGCGCCGTGAGCCGCAGCGCTGCCGGCCAGGATGCGGGCGAGGCCGCAGGCCTTCCCCGCTTGGGGATCCCGATCAGCGCAACCCTTGAGGACGCGCTGCGCGAGCCGTCCGATGTGGTAATCGACTACACCAAGCCCGGCGCCGTGAAGGCTCATGCCCTTACGGCTCTCGCACATGGGCGGCATGTGGTCGTCGGCACATCGGGGCTCAGCGCAGAGGATTACGCCGAGATCGACGCGCAGGCGCAGACAGCGGGGCGCGGCGTGCTCGCGGCCGGGAATTTTTCGATCACCGCGACGCTGCTGCGCCGCTTCGCCCTTGAGGCGGCCCATTACGTGCCGGACGTGGAGATCATCGATTATGCCTCGGCCAAGAAGCCGGACACGCCGTCAGGCACCGCCCGTGAGCTGGCTGAGCTTCTGAGCGAGGCGCGCCAGCCTGCCACCTCGAAATCTGTCGCCGAACTCACCGGCGTTCGCGAGACCCGCGGCGGTGCGCTTGGCGCCAAGGAGCCGGTGCAGGTTCACTCCCTGCGCATGCCGTCCTTCGTCCTCTCCTGCGAGGCCGTGTTCGGCGCCGACAACGAGCGGCTCGTGATCAGGCACGATGCCGGAGCCTCGGCTGCGCCCTATGTGGCCGGCACGTTGCTGGCCGCCCGCCGTGTGATTTCCTTCACTGGCCTGCGGCGCGGGCTCGACAGCATTATGGATTGATCCCATGAAACCGCTCGAAGGACTCAAAGTCCTCGAACTCGCGCGCATTCTGGCAGGCCCCTGGGTCGGCCAGATGCTCGCCGATCTCGGCGCTGACGTGGTGAAGGTGGAGCGGCCGGGCGCGGGCGACGACACCCGCGGCTGGGGACCTCCCTTCGTGGAAGCAGCCGATGGCGGCGATCTCTCGGCCGCCTATTTCCATTCCTGCAACCGCGGCAAGCGGTCCATTGCGGTGGATTTCGAGACGCCTGAGGGACAGGAACTCGTCCGCAAGCTCAGCATGCATGCGGATGTGGTGATCGAGAACTTCAAGGTCGGGGGCCTCAAGAAATACGGCCTTGATTACGAGAGCCTGAAAAAGGTCAATCCGCGCCTCGTCTATTGCTCGATCACAGGCTTCGGCCAGGACGGGCCTTACGCGTCCCGCGCCGGCTACGACTTCATGATCCAGGGCATGGGCGGGATCATGGACCTGACGGGCGATCCCGCCGGCGAGCCGCAGAAGATCGGCGTGGCCTATGTGGACATCTTCACCGGTGTCTATTCCGTCGTCGGCATCCTGGCCGCCCTCCGTCAGCGCGACGCCACAGGCGAGGGGGCGCATCTCGATATGGCGCTTCTCGACGTGCAGACGAGCGTGCTGGCGAACCAGGCCATGAATTATCTGGCCTCGGGCAAGTCACCCCGGCGCATGGGCAATGCCCATCCCAATATCGTGCCGTATCAGGTGTTCCCGGTGGCGGACGGTCACGTAATCGTGGCGGTGGGCAACGACGGGCAGTTCGCCCGCTTCGTGTCGGTCCTCGGCCAGCCTGAACTGGCGCAGGACGAGCGCTTCAGCTCCAATGCGGGCCGTGTGGGCCGCAGGGCCGAGCTCGTGCCGATCCTGACCGAACTCACCCTGAAAACCACCCGCGATGCGCTGCTGTCGGCGCTTGAGAAACAGGGTGTTCCGGCCGGTCCCATCAACACGGTGGCGGATGTCTTCGCCGACCCGCAGGTTATCGCCCGGGGCATGAGGATTGACCTGCCCTCGCCCGAGGCCAAGGGCGGGGCGATCCCATCCGTTCGCTCGCCGGTCGTCATGAACGGGAAGCCGATGGCGGCGGATCGGCCTTCGCCGCGTCTTGGCGAGCATACGGATGAGGTGCTGAGCGACCCGTCCTGGATGGCCTGAGCGGCAAACTGCCTATTCGGCAATCCCCTTGGCCAGCAGGCGGTCGACCGCCTGCAGGATCCGATCACGGTCCTCGGTCGAGAAGGGGCTGAGGTCGTGCATCTCGAAGCTGTTGAGGCCCTCGACGGCAAGCCAGGCGATGAGGGCCGCGTCGAGATCGTCCGACGTTTCCTTGAAGGACCTCAGGGTCTCCCTGATGACGTCCCGAAGCGGGTCGAGAAGGCGCGGGTTCTCGGCCGTTGCGGCCAGCATACCGTTGGCCGTCTCCTTCATCTGACCGCTGCACAACTTCAGCAGGGCCGCCGTGCAAAGGCGTGCCTCCAGGTTTCGCCCGGGCGGCGTCCTCTTGCGGATCTCTTCTTTTTCGGCCGCCACATTGTCGATGAGGCGCTGGATCATCCCCTGAAGCAGGGCTTCCTTGGTGGGAAAGTTGTAAAGCAGCCCGCCTTTACTGAGCCCGGCCTTTTCCGCCACGGCCTCAAGCGTCAGCCGGCCGGCTCCGATCTCGCCAACAAGCTCTGCGGCCGCATCAAGAATTTTTTCTCGGGAACTCTTACGGCCTCTGGTACAAGGAAACAGCATCCATAACTCTTGTTTTTGTGCGTTGCCGCACTTGCGACTAAACCGTCCAGACGGTATATAAATTGTTCCACGGCATTGGCGTCAAGGAAAAGTCGCGTTAATGCCGCACCTCCTTAGTCTTAGATGAGCCCGTTGATACGGGCTCGCAATGTCGGAAGAAGCCTATGAAACGGCGCCTTGTAGTCGGTTTTGTGTTCATTCTCGCGGTTGGCCTCTGCGGCGGACTGATCTGGTTCAACTTCTTCCGCGACAAGATGATCACGCAGTTCTTTGCCACCATGCAGCCGCCGGCGCAGACGGTCTCGGCTGCCAAGGTCGAGGCCAAGACTTGGTCGCCGAGCATCAGCGCCATCGGTACGGCCAAGGCCGCCAACGGCGTCGAGCTGGCCGTGCAGGTCGGCGGCGTGGTGAAGGAGATCAACTTCAAGCCGAATGAGCGCGTGCCTGAAGGCAAGGTGCTGGTTCAGCTCGACGATGCGGTCGACCGGGCGGATCTGGCCAATGTGCAGGCTCAGGTGAAGCTCGCCGAGGCGAACTTCACCCGATCCCGTGCTCTGGCTGCTCGCGGCATTACGGCCGAGGCCACCTTCGAGCAGAACGAGGCTTCGCTCGCGACGTCCCGTGCCCAGGAGGCAAAGATGCGAGCCGTCATCGAACAGAAGGCCCTCAAGGCGCCGTTCGGCGGCGTTCCCGGCATTTCCAGGATCGATGTGGGGCAGTACCTTCAGCCCGGCACTGTGGTGGCGAGCTTCCAGGATCTGTCGTCCATGAAGGTCGACTTCACGGTTCCGGAGCAGCGGGCCGGCGAAATCAAGCTTGGCCAGGAAGTTCGGGTGGGCGTGACCGAGGCGGATCTGCCCTTTAAGGGTCGCGTCATCGGCAAGGATCCTCGCGTTGATCCGGCAACCCGTCTGGTTTCCGTTCAGGCGCTCATTGAGGATAACAAGGACGGGGCCATTCTCCCGGGTCAGTTCCTCCATGTGGAGGCGATTCTGCCGGAGCAGCCCAACGTCATGACCCTGCCACAGACGGCGGTTATCACCAGCCTCTACGGGGATTACGTCTATACGATCGAGCAGGAAGAGCGGGCCGGCCAGCAGGTTCAGGTTGTTCGCCAAGTCTTCGTGAAGACCGGCCGCCGCCGCGGCGGGGCTCTCGAAATCCTTTCCGGCCTCAATCCCGGTCAGCAGGTCGCTGCCTCTGGGCAGAACAAACTGCAGGCCGGCTCGACCGTCAAAATCGACAATACCATCGATGTGACCAAGCTCGACGCGACGAAGCTCGCAAGCGGGCAATAGGCATCAGCCATGAGTTTCACAGAACTTTTCATCCGCCGCCCCGTCTTGTCGATGGTGGTGAGCCTCCTGATCCTGCTGCTGGGTGCGCAGGGTCTGATGAACCTCCAGGTGCGTCAGTATCCGGAGGTCGAGGAAACCACCATCACAATCACGACGGTCTATACGGGCGCCAGCGCCGACCTGATCCAGGGCTTCATCAGCACGCCCATCGCCAAGTCCGTGTCGAGCGCGGAAGGCGTCGACTACGTGACGACGCAGAGCCGCCTGGGCGTGAGCACGGTGTCCGTGCGCATGCGCCTCAACACGGATCCGAACGCGGCGCTTACCGAAGTCACCTCCAAGGTGCAGCAGATCCGCGCGCAGCTTCCCTCCGAGGCTGAGGATCCGGTGATCATGAAGGGGACGGGGCAGAGCTTCGCCCTCATGTACATCACCTTCGGCAGCACGGAGATGAACCCGGAGCAGGTCTCCGAATTCCTCACCCGTGTGGTGCAGCCTCGTTTTGCGACGCTGGAAGGCGTCGGCAATGCCGAGATCCTCGGCGGGCGCGACTTCTCCATGCGTGTCTGGATCGATCCCGTGCGCCTGGCATCTCGCGGTGTCACGGCCGGCGACGTGGTGGCGGCGATCAGGGCCAACAACTTCCTCGCAGCGCCCGGCAAGACCCAGAGCGAATACGTCGCCTACAGGCTCGACATGCAGACCACCCTGCAGACGCCCGAGACTTTCGGCACGCTGCCGATCCGCTCGAACGGCGATCAGGTTGTGCGCCTGCGCGATGTGGCGGATGTGGAGCTCGGTCCTGAAAGCACGGACACCATCGTCAGCTTCAATGGCAGCCAAGGCACCTTCATCGGCATCACCCCGACACCGTCGGCAAACCCCCTGACCGTCGCCGAAGAGGTGACGAAGGCCATTGAGGGAATCCGCGCGACTCTGCCTCAGGGCATGAATGTCGAGATCGTCTACGATGCGTCGAACTTCATCTCGGCTTCTATCGAGGAGGTGTTCAAGACCATCGGCGAGGCGGCGCTCATCGTCGTGGTGGTGATCCTGCTGTTCCTGGGGTCCTTCCGCTCGGTGCTGATCCCGATCGTGACGATCCCGCTCTCGCTCGTGGGCGTGTGCTTCTTCCTCTACGCGCTGGGCTACTCGATCAACCTTCTCACCCTGCTGGCCATGGTGCTCGCCATCGGCCTCGTGGTGGATGACGCCATCGTGGTGCTGGAGAACATTCACCGCCACATCGAGGAGGGCCTCAAGCCTGTCGATGCGGCCGTCGTGGGCATGAGGGAGATCTTCGTGCCGATCGTCTCCATGACGATCACGCTGGCGGCGGTCTACGCCCCGATCGGCTTCACTCAAGGATTGACGGGCTCGCTCTTCCGCGAGTTCGCCTTCACCCTGGCTGGAGCCGTGATCATCTCGGGCATCGTCGCCGTGACGCTCTCGCCCATGATGTCCTCGAAGCTGCTGAAGGGACATGGTGGCCAGGGGCGCTTTGCCGCTTTCGTCGACCGGGTCTTCACCCGGATCGAGAACTGGTACGCCCGACGCCTGAAGGGGTCGCTGGACTATCGTGGCGTGACGCTCGTCATCGTGGCCGTCCTCCTCGGCACCACGGCGTTCATGTTCACCAAGACCTCCTCCGAGCTTGCGCCGGAAGAGGATCAGGGCGCCTACCTCGGCATCCTGAATGCGCCGAAATATGCCACCGCCGATTATACCCAGGCCTTCTCCAAGCAGTTCACCAACGCGGCGGAGAAGATCAAGGAAATCGACGACAGCTTCCTGATTGTCGGCATCGACGGCGGCGGCGGCGGCTTCTTCGGCTTCAAGCTGAAGGAATGGAGCGAGCGTGAGAAGAAGGGTGCAGAGACCAAGCAGGACATTCAGAACCTTCTGAATGAGAATGCCGGCCTCCAGGCCTTCGCCTTCGCGCCTCCGTCCCTGCCTGGCGCCGGTGACGGCCTGCCGATCCAGTACGTTCTGCGCACCATCGGCGATTCATCCCAGGCCTATGAGACCGCGGATGAAATCCGCAAGCGGGCGATGAAGTCGGGCAAGTTCATCGTTGTCCAGAACTCCATCTCCTACGAGTCCCCCCGCGCGCGCATCACGGTCGATCGTGATCGGGCTGCAGCGTTGGGCGTGCCCGTGTCCGAGATCGGCAACACGCTCGGGGCTCTTGTCGGCGGTGCGCCGATCTCCAAGTTCGACCGGGACAACCGGAGCTACGACGTGGTCAGTCAAGTCCGGCAGGTGGACCGTCTCAATCCTGAGCGGCTTGCCGAGTACTATGTCCGCGCGTCCGACGGCTCAATGGTTCCCTTGTCGGCGCTCATCAGCATCAAGACGGATGCGGCGCCGGCTGCCATCGAGCAGTTCAACCAGCTCAATTCGGCAACCCTGTCGGCCCTGCCGCTGCCTGGGGTGACCACGTCTGAAGGTCTGGCGACCCTGCGTTCGATTGCCAAGGAGGTCATGCCGCAGGGCTTCTATGAGGACTATGCCGGTCAGTCGCGCCTGGAGATCCAGGAGGGCAACTCGATCTTCCTGGCCTTCGGGCTGGCCGTCATCGTGATCTATCTGGTGCTGGCGGCGCAGTTCGAGAGCTTCCGGGACCCGTTCATCATCATGATGTCGGTTCCGCTCTCCATGTTCGGCGCCATGATCTTCTTGAACTTGGGTCTGGCGACTCTCAACATCTACACGCAGGTGGGACTGATCACCCTCGTGGGCCTGATCACGAAGCACGGCATCCTGATGGTGGAGTTCGCCAACGAGCAGAAGGAGAAGCACGGGGTCAGCAAGCGTGAGGCCATCGAAGAGGCGGCGCGCGTCCGTCTGCGCCCGATCCTGATGACCACGGCCGCCATGGTGCTCGGCGTCGCGCCTCTGCTCTATGCCAGCGGCGCCGGTGCGGCTGCCCGTTTCTCGATGGGCCTGGTGATCGCGTCCGGCATGTCGATCGGCACGATCTTCACGCTCTTCGTGGTGCCGATGTTCTACACCTTCATCTCGCGGGAGACGGTGCGGGCTCATCGGGCGGAGGACAGGTCGCCTGAAAAGCGCCACCACCACCGGCCGGTTGCAGCGGAGTGACAACGAAAAGGCCGGGCATTGCCCGGCCTTTTTACGTTTCGTCCTGAGAGGCAGGTCGGTGTCGATCGGCCTCTTCTTACATTATTGAGCGATCTCGCCTTCGACTTCCATGAAGGGAGAGACCGATTTAAAGCCGGCCTGTTCCGCAGCCTCGGCAACCTCGCTCGAGTGAACCTCGACGGTTTCGCCGGTCTTCGCATCCACGAACATGATCTTCATGGCGTTCATCTCTGGCTGACCATGAGAGATGACGTAGGAGTTCTGGGTGGCCAGGCGATGGACGAGGCCTGCATCACGCAGGAAATCCAGGGCACGATAGATGGTCACCGGAGCAAGACGCTTCTTCTCGTTGCTCAAGCGATCGACCAGGTCGTAAGCCCCGACCGGGCCGCCGCTCTGAACCAACTCGCGATAAACACGCTCCCGGATCGGGGTGAGCCTAAGGTTGTTCTGCCGGCACAGATCATCGGCACGACGAAGGAGGTTTTCCTCTTCTTCCTTCCTGAGAGCCTTGGTGCTCATGAGCCACACTCCTGTTATTACGGAACCTATAGGAACATACAGGTAAAATATGGCTCTGACAATGTGCTATCGTTGCGAAAGATGCCGAAACTACACTTTTTCCTCAACAGAAGACTGATGATAACCCATCAGATCTCCCGCCGATGAGCATAACAAAACGTAATAACCTATTTGATGGTATGAAGTTCCCGGACCGGTGACTACTTCGCGCAGATCTCGCAAAGGCCTCGGATCTCCACCGTCACCTTCTTGGCCGAGAACGCGTGGTCGTCACTCCAGTGGGACAGGCGCTCGCTGATATGCGGGTCGGTAAATTCCTTGACCAACCCGCAGTTCTCGCAGATCGCGAAGGCCGCCATGTCCTGATGGTCATGAGGATGCTTGCAGACCACATAGGCGTTCAGGCTCTCAAGCCGATGGGCAAGACCCTTCTCGATGAGCTTGTCCAGTGACCGGTAGACTGTCGGCGGCGTGACGGCTCCCTTGCCGCGCATCTTGTCGAGAACCTCATAGGCCGAGAGCGGGTTCTGGGCGGAGCACAGAATCCGATGAACCCGCTTCTGAGTCTCGTTCAGGTCTTCGAGGCTGTGGTGGTGTGTGTGGGCCATCTGGTATCGTCGGTTCCGCCGGGCGTAGTCGCCTTATACGTCATGATTGCGGAAGCGATTTCAAGACACCTGAGACGATTGCCCTGCCGAGACACCCGGCAGGGACTTTCAGTCCATAAGCTTCCTTAGAGATCCACCCAGGCCGCCTTGCGCTGCGAGGAGCGCACCGCCGCTTCGATGAAGCGGACGCCACGGACGCCGTGGTCGACGGTGGGGACCTGAAGCGCGAAGGGATTGGGCTCACGCTTTTCGATGCGCGCCGTAATCTGCTCGGCCACATCCGTATAAAGCTGGGCGAAGCCCTCAAGATAGCCTTCCGGATGTCCGCCCGGGATGCGCGACGCAGCGCGCGAGGCCTCGTCTGCCCCATAGCCGTTGCGGCGGATAGTGCGGGGCGGCTCGCCAAGGGGCGAGAATGTGAGGTAGTTCGGGTTTTCCTGGTGCCACTCCAGGCCTGCCTTCTCGCCATAGACGCGGATCTTAAGACCGTTCTCGAGCCCTGCCGCCACCTGGCTGCACCAGAGCATGCCCTTCGCCCCGGAGGCGAAGCGCAGCATCATGTGAGCGTTGTCGTCGAGCCTGCGGCCCTCCACGAAGGTGTGAAGCTCTGCGGAGAGGGAAGTAACCTCGTCTCCCACGATGAACTCGGCGAGGTTGAAGGCATGCGTGCCGATGTCGCCTACGGCGCCGGCAGGCCCCGAGCGCGCCGGGTCCGTGCGCCATTCGGCCTGCTTGCTGCCGGTCTCCTCCATGCGGGTGGCAAGCCAGTCCTGCGCGTACTCCACCTGGACAACGCGGATGGCGCCCAGCTCTCCCGCCTTGATCATGGCACGGGCCTGCCGCACGAGCGGGTAGCCGGTGTAGTTGTGCGTTACCGCGAAGATGAGGCCTGACTCGCGGGCAAGCTTGGCGAGCTGGTCGGCCTCGCGCCGCGTCGTCGTGAGCGGCTTGTCGCAGATCACATGGATGCCGGCCTTCAGGAACGCACGGGCGGCGGCGGCATGGGCGTGGTTCGGCGTGACGATGGCAACCGCATCGATGCCGTCCTTCAGCCGCCGTTCGCGGCGGGCCATCTCGTTGAAGTCGCCATAGATCCGGTCTGGCTTCAGGAGAAGATCCTCGCCGGAAGCCTTGGCGCGCTCCGGATCGGACGAGAGGGCGCCCGCCACCAGCTCCCACCGGTCGTCGATGCGAGCAGCGATGCGGTGCACCGCGCCGATGAAGGCGCCGCGCCCGCCGCCGACCATGCCGAGGCGCAAGCGGCGGTTCAGCTTCTGATCCGGAGATCCTGCAATCGTCATGTCGTGCCCCTGTCTTGCTTATGCCGCGCCGATGCCGAGCATCCGGCGGTTGGCCGCCTCGTCCGTTCCGCCAGCGGCGAAGTCGTCGAAGGCTTTCTCCGTCACGCGGATGATGTGCGCCTTGATGAACTCGGCGCCTTCCCGGGCGCCGTCTTCCGGATGCTTGAGGGCGCATTCCCATTCCAGCACGGCCCAGGACTCGTAATCGTACTGGGCGAGCTTGGAGAAGATCGCGCCGAAATCCACCTGTCCGTCGCCAAGCGAGCGGAAGCGGCCGGCACGGTTGATCCAGCTCTCATAGCCGCCATAGACGCCGATGCGGCCGGACGGGTTGAACTCCGCGTCCTTGGCATGGAACGCCTTGATGCGCTCGTGGTAGAGATCGATGAAGGCCACGTAGTCGAGCTGCTGCAGCAGGAAGTGGCTCGGGTCGTAGTTGATGCAGGCGCGGGCATGTCCGCCGACTGCATCCACGAAGCGCTCGAAGGTGGCGCCATCGTGAATGTCCTCGCCTGGATGGATCTCGTAGGCCACGTCGCAGCCTGCATCCTCATAGGCATCGAGGATCGGCCTCCAGCGCCGCCCCAGCTCCTCGAAAGCGGTCTCAACGAGCCCGGCAGGGCGCTGCGGCCAGGGATACATGAAGGGCCAGGCAAGCGCCCCGGAGAACGACACGCTGACGTTCAGCCCTAAGCGCTTCGAGGCTTGTGCCGCCATCAGCATCTGATTCACGGCCCATTCCTGCCGCGCCTTCGGATTGCCCCTGACTTCGGGCGCCGCAAAACCGTCGAAGGCCTCATCGAAGGCCGGATGAACGGCCACGAGCTGACCCTGGAGGTGGGTGGAGAGCTCCGTAATCTCCAGGCCATGCGAACGCACCAGCCCTAAGATCTCGTCGCAATAGGTCTGTGACTCCGCGGCCTTCTTCAGGTCAATGAGCCGCGCGTCCCAGGTGGGGATCTGCACGCCCTTATAGCCGAGGGAAGCCGCCCAGCGGCAGATCGCGTCCAGCGAATTGAACGGAGCCTCGTCGCCTGCGAACTGCGCAAGGAAAAGGCCGGGGCCCTTCATGGTCTTCATGGGTGAACTCCCGAGGTGGCGTGAGGAAGGCGGGAAAGCCGGCAAGGGAAAGCCGCACGAATGTCGAGCAGCTTGCCGTTGCCTCGTCCCTTCCCGGAGGAAGGGACGAGAGCGTCACGCGCCTTAGAACGGCGAGTTCGGGAAGTAGTGGTTCTTGGCGTTGTCCTTCGTGATCAGCTCGGCATTCAACGTGTAGGTGCCGCGCATCGGTGCATTGGTGTAGAACTGCGCTGCGGTCACGCCCATGGCGGTCGAGATCATGGACGGCGGATAGGACACGTTGGCCGGAACCATCTTGTCGCCGTCCATCACCTTCTTGACCATGTCCTTCATGCCGGCGCCGCCGAGAACGAACTTGATGTCCTCGCGCTTGGCCTGACGGATCGCCTCCATGACGCCGAGCGCCATGTCGTCGTCCGATGCCCAAACCGCATCGATCTTCGGATGCTTGGCGAGGTAGTCCTGCATCACCTTGAACGCGTCGTCACGGTTCCAGTTGGCATATTGCTTGTCGATCACCTTCACGCCCGAACCTTCGAGAGCCTTCTCGAAGTTCGTCACGCGCTCTTCGTCAATCACGGTCGGAATGCCGCGGAAGACGACGACGTTGCCCTGCTTCAGGTTATCGACGAAGTACTTGCCGGCGACGCGGCCGAATTCCGGATTGTTGCCGGCAACATAGATGTCCTGGATGGACGGATCCTTGAGACCACGATCCACGATCGTGACGAACGTACCGCGCTTCTTGATTTCGCGCATGGGGTTCGTCAGCTCATCCGAGTTGAAGGGCAGAACCACAAGAGCGTCGACCTTCTGCGAGGTGAGGTCGTCGAGGGCGTTTGCCTGGGACGCACCATCCGGCGACGTCTTCACGACGACCTTCAGTCCAGGATAGCCCTTCTCGAGCTGCTTGGCGGTTTCCTGCGCGTGGTAGACGACGCCGCCGGTCCAGCCATGGGTCGCGGCCGGAATCGAAACGCCGATCGTCACGTTCTTCTGCTGGGCCGTCGCGCCGGTGGCGACGCCTGCCATCAGGCCTGCCGCCATTGCGAACTTCAGTACCATTGCTTTCATCTCATTCCTCCCTGGAGGGTTGGTTTTTTAAGCCCTTCGTCCCTTTTCCGGTGGGCTTAGCCCGGTTTCATCGCCCGCGGTGGACTGACCGCTGCACGAGCATGGCGATAATGATGATGGCACCCTGAACCGCGCCCACGAGGAACTCGGAGACGAAATTCGACAGCACCATGATGTTGGCGACGAGTTCGAGGATCACCGCGCCGACGACGGTGCCCCAGATGCGGCCGATGCCGCCCTTGAGCGCCGTGCCGCCGATGACCACGGCGGTGATGGCCTGCAACTCCCACAACAGACCCGTGGTCGGGGTGGCGGAGCCGAGGCGCGGCACATAAACCAGAACGGCGATGCCGACGCAGATGCCTTGGATGATGTAGGTCAGCGTGCGCACGCGCCAGATCGGCACGCCCGAATAGCGGGCCACATCCTCGTTGGAGCCGAGCGCCACCACATGGCGGCCGAAGGATGTGCGGTAGAGGATCAATGCTCCGATGGCGGCCACGACAAGAAAGGCGATGATCGGGTAGGGAATGCCGAAGATATTGCCGAAATAGACCGGGCGATAGAGTTCGCGCAGCTCGAAGTTGCGCATGGTGATGGTGCCGCCGGCCGCCAGCCAGATGACCAGGGAGCGGAAGATGCCCATGGTGCCCAGCGTCACGATAAAGGGTTCGATGCGCCCGAAGGTGACGATGAGACCGTTGGCCAGCCCGCAGGCCGCACCGAGCGCGATGGCGGCCAGCAATCCAAGCGCCAGCGTGCCTATATCCCCGCCACCGAGATTGTTCAGGGTCAGGATCATCACGCCGGCGATCAGCGCCGCCATGGAGCCCACCGAGAGGTCGAGCCCTCCGCCGGCGATCACGAAGGTGGCGCCCACCGCGATGATGGCAATGAAGGCTGAGCGCGTCACCACGTTGAGCAGGTTCGAGGCGGTGAGAAAATCGGGATTGATCAGCGCGCCTGCGATGATCAGAACGATCAGCGCGATGAAGGGCGAGAGCGCCCGCATATCGATAGCGAACTTGCGCTTCTCGGCGCGGGTGGGGAGCACGGTTTCCGTCATGCGTGGCCCGCGGCGATTTCCGCCGCCCTTTCTTCATGAACGCCTGTGGCGAGGTAAACGATAGCATCTTCCGACAGGTCTGCCTGCGCGACCTCGCCGGCGACGCGGCCATTGCGCATCACGACGACCCGGTGGCAGAGGCCGATCAGTTCCTGCATCTCGGACGAGATGACGACGACGGCCTTGCCCTCCGCCGCAAGCGACGCGATGAAGCGGTAGATCTGTTCCTTGGTGCCGATGTCGACACCGCGCGTCGGCTCGTCGATGATGACGATGCGCGGCTCCAGCAGCATCATCTTGGCGAGCAGGAGCTTCTGCTGATTGCCGCCGGAAAGCTGGCCCGCCAGCAGGTCGCGGCTCCGGGTGCGGATGTCGAAATCCTTGATCGCCTGATCGAGCGCCTTCTCCTCGGTGCCGCCGTCGATGAACGATCCGCGGGTGAATTTGTCCAAGGCCGCGAGGGAGAGGTTGATCCGAAGGTTCTGCTGCAGGAGCAGGCCCTTGCCCTTGCGGTCCTCCGAGAGATAGACGATGCCGGATGCCATCGCTTCCCGCGCATCGCGGAAATGGACGTTCCTGTCGTCCAGCGTGACGGTGCCCTGGCTCGGGCGCAGCCCGACGATGCCTTCGAACAGCTCCGTGCGGCCCGCGCCGATCAGGCCGCCGAAGCCAAGGATCTCGCCGCGACGCAATGTGAAGGAGGCGTTCTCCACATAGCCCGGCACGGCCATGTCGCGCACGGTCAGCACGATCTGGTCGGAGGCGGTTTCCGGCTTCTCGGGGTAGAGCTTGGACATGTCGCGCCCCACCATGAGACGCGCCATTTCGAGGGGTTCGAGCCCTTCGATGTCGCGGGTGGCGATGTGGCGCCCGTCCCGCAGCACGGTCACGCGGTCGGCAACCGCCTTCACCTCATTGAGGCGATGGGAGATGTAGAGCACCGCCACACCCTGCGACCGCAGCTTCCGTATGATCTCGAACAGGCTCTCGGCCTCGATCGGGGTCAGAACGGCGGTCGGCTCGTCGAAGGCGACCACCTTGTGCGGCACGAGAAGCGCGCGGGCGATCTGGACGAGCTGCCGGTCTGCGATGGACAGGCGGCTCACCTCGCGGTCGGGATCGATTTTGGTGCCGAGCTCGCGCAGGATGGCCTGCGTGCGATCCCGCATGGCCTTGTCGTCCACGAAGCCGAAACGCTTGATCTCGCGGCCTAGAAAGAGATTCTGCGCAACGGTCAGATCCGGGGCGAGCAGGATTTCCTGGTGCACCAGAACGATGCCGTGAGCCTCGGCATCCACAGGACCCGAGAAGGTGATTGGCTGCCCGTTGAGGTGCAGGCTCCCCTTCGTCGGCGGGAGATGCCCCGACAGGATGCGCATGAGGGTCGATTTGCCGGCCCCGTTCTCGCCGATGACGGCATGAACCTCGCCCGGCCTCAGATCCAGCGAAATGCCGCTCAGAACCTCAATGGACCCGAAGGACTTCGAGATGTTCTCGGCGCGAAGAACGGATTCCATCACCTGCTCCGGATGAGCAAAATTGCTCGCCTTCGGTTGCATGAAGGCGCTCACAAGAAGTCTTTACCGGATGCGGATCAACTGGACGGCACGGGAGCGGGCATTCATGTCCTCCTGTTTGTCGACTGGTCCTCTGACGGGACCTTTTTGAAGGGATGCTATCGAACAGCTCGACAACAACCTTATGTAATCGATTACATGCAACTTTACCGAAATGCTGGCATCTGTCAAACAGTACCATAGTCGGGGAGAACCATGGACGATTTGGGACAGGGCGACAGTGCCGAGCGGGAGGATCCGCGGATCCGTGCCACGCGAATCCAGGATGTCGCCAAGCTGGCCGATGTCTCGACCGCGACGGTGAGCCGAGCGCTCGCGACCCCGGAGCGGGTGTCTCCCGAGGCCCGGGCCCGGGTGCTGGAGGCCATCGCCAAGACCGGCTATGTGCCCAACCCTGCCGCCCGGTCCCTCCGCTCGCAGAAGACCTTCATGGTGCTGGTCGTTCTGCCGGACCTGTCGAACACCTTCTTTTCGAAGATCCTGCGCGGCATCGAGGAGACGCTCTTCGAAGCAGGCTATGGGATGATCATCAGCGATCTCGACGGTTCGCCTGAGAAGGAGGCTCATTTCGCGGCCTTCACGGCCGCGGGCCGCGTCGATGGCGCCATTCTGCTCAACGGTCACCTGTTCGGGCAGAGCCGGGAAGGGCAGGGGCAGCCTGCCCGGATTGGGATTCCGCTCGTGGCTTTGTGCGAGGCGATTCCGGGTGCCGACATCCCGCAGATCGAGATCGACAATCTTGCTGCCGCTTCACGCATGATCCAGCATCTCGCCGCGTTGGGGCATCGCCGCATCGCCTATGTGAGCGGACCGGCGAACAACATTCTCGAGCGCGAGCGCTTCTTAGGCTTCAAGGATGGTTTGGAGGCTGCAGGCCTGCCCTTCGATCCGGCCCTCGTGATCCCCGGCGACTACACGATCGAATCCGGCGTGGCGGCCGGCCAGGGTCTGGTTGCCCGAAAAACCCGCCCGACGGCGGTGTTCTGCACCAGCGACGAGATGGCGATCGGGCTCATGCGCACCCTTCTGTCCGCCGGTTTGCGGGTGCCGGAGGACATCTCGGTTGCTGGGTTCGACGACATTGAATTCGCGGCCGTGGCCGAGCCGTCGCTCACCACGATCCATCAGCCGCGCCGGGAACTCGGCCAGGCGGCCGCGACGGTTCTCATCGACCTGCTCCAGGGCCGCCCGACGCCCAAGCAGATCCGGCTCGAGACGGAGCTCGTGATCCGGGACAGCGTCGCGCCGCCGCGTTAGTCCCAGAACATCGAGAACGCCCCGACGAACAGCACCAGCACGAAGCCGATGAACCCGATATAGCCGGCGAGCGCCTTCCGCGAGTGCTGGTGGGCATAGCTGTCCTTGGCGTTGCCGTTCTGCCAGCGCGCCGATGATTCCTGATGCCGGGCGACATCGACCTGTTCCGGCGTCAGCGGGGTGCCACCGGCTTCCTCGTCCGTACCGAGAGGGGAGAGGCCGGGGTCGAACACCTCGTTCTTGTCCCCCGTGCGGCCACTGTTGATGTCGCCCTTCAGCTGCGCCGTGGTTGAGCCCTCGTTCATGGGAGGGGCATCCATCGGCTTGATCGTGTGCGTCCGAGGAATATCGGTGTGGTTAGGGTTGTCTGAACGGGTGGTCATCGCAGTCTCCCGGGCTCCGCTGATGGTGAAACCGCTGGGATCAAGCGAGGTTCCTGCCCCGTGACTAGCTGTCCTGCCCGCTCGGCGAGGCCGGAAACCTTTGTGCAGGCAAGAAAAAAGGCCGTTGTTGCCAACGGCCCGAAGTTTAGGGAGGAAACGCCCTAGAAGGGCTGCAACGCTGCGACGCCAATCGCCGTGTTGCACTGCAATAAGTAGAAGTTGCGCCGGCGGGTTTCAAGACTAAAAGGTTAGCACCGTTGCCCAATTTTTCACCTCATCGCTGCGTGAGGCATTGTGGAGATCTGGACAGGAGAGGGGCGGCAGAGGCCAAATGGGCGGCATAGGAATGCATGAGGTCTGGGATGCCGAAGCTGAACGCCGTGCTCGAATCCGCTCTCTATGTGGACGATCTGTCCCGCGCCAGGGAGTTCTATGAAGGCAGCCTCGGTTTGCCGCTCCTGTTGGTCAATCAGCGCATGTGTGCGTTCAACATCGGTGGCCGAAGCGTGCTCCTCGTGTTTCTCCGGGGCGCATCCAGTGACGACATGACGACGCCCGGCGGCACGATTCCCGGCCACGACGGACAGGGTCCCCTGCACATCGCCTTCGCGGTCGCAGCCGATGAGCTTGTTGAATGGGAGCAGAGGCTGGAGGAGCGCGGAATTCCCATCGAGAGCCGGGTGACTTGGCCCCGGGGCGGCACAAGCGTCTATTTCCGCGATCCGGACGGGCACGTTCTCGAACTCGCAACGCCCGGGCTCTGGGCTATCTATTGATCGCCAGAACCCGGGCTGATGGCATCAGGTGATGACGCTGGGCTCATTGCGCCCCGTGCGGGTGGCGATTTCCGCAATCTCGTTTGCCGCCTGCACTACGGGAGCCAGAACGTCGGCGGTCGGCAGGTCGTGCCGGTTGGTGTCAGGCTCGAAGCGTTCCAGATAAACCCGCAGGGTAGCGCCGGAGGTGCCCGTCCCCGACAGGCGGAACACCGCGCGGGCGTCCTCCTCGAAGAGAATGCGGATGCCCTGCTTTGGCGTCACGGACTGATCCACCGGATCGGTATAGGCGAAGTCGTCGCACGATTTCACCGTGAGGCCTCCGAAGCGCTGGCCCGGCAGCGTGGGCAGCTTCGCGCGCAGGGTGTCCATCAGTTCGTTGGCCGGCCCTGTCTCAAGCTCTTCGTAATCATGACGCGTATAGTAGTCGCGGCCGAACGCGGCCCAGTGCTCGCGCACGATCTGGTCCGCCGGCTTTTTCGTAACGGCCAGGATGTTGAGCCAGAGCAGCACGGCCCAGAGCCCGTCCTTCTCGCGGATGTGGTTGGAGCCCGTGCCTGCGCTCTCCTCGCCGCACAGGGTGATGAGCCCCGCGTCCAGAAGGTTGGCGAAGAACTTCCAGCCCGTGGGGGTCTCGAAGAAATTGATGCCGAGCTTATTGGCCACCCGATCGGCGGCGCGGCTGGTCGGCATGGAGCGTGCAACGCCAGCCAGACCCTTGGCGTAGCCGGGCGCGACATGCGCATGGCTCACGAGGATCGCAAGACTGTCGCTTGGCGTCACGAAGAGGCCTCGAGCCACGATCATGTTGCGGTCGCCGTCCCCGTCGGAGGCTGCACCGAAATCGGGCGCGTCCGGGCCGAGCATCAGCTCCATCAGCTCATGCGCATGAACCGGATTCGGATCGGGGTGATGGCCGCCGAAATCGGGCTTTGGTTCCCCGTTCACGACAGTACCCGCCGGTGCGCCGAGACGGTTCTCAAGAATGGCCTTTGCATAGGGGCCGGTAATGGCGCTCAACGCATCGAAGCGCATGCGAAAGCCCGAGCGGAACAGATCGGCGATCTTCTCGAAATCGACCAGCTGCTCCATCAGCTCCGCATAATCGGCCACTGGATCGATGACCTCGACCGTCATCTCCCCCACCTTGGTTGGGCCGATGCGACTGAGATCGATGTCGGGAGCGTCGACGCTTCTGTACTCGGTGATGGCGCTCGCCCGCTTGAACACGGCTTCCGTGAAGGATTCCGGCGCCGGCCCGCCATGGGACATATTGAACTTGATGCCGAAATCGCCGTCCGGGCCGCCCGGGTTATGGCTGGCCGAGAGAACGAGCCCGCCGATCGCCTTGTGCTTGCGGATCACGCAGGAGGCGGCCGGTGTCGACAACAGCCCCCCTTGTCCAACGAGAACGCGGCCGAAGCCATGGGCGGCCGCCATCCTGATGGCGGTCTGAACCACGGTATCGTTGAAGTAGCGCCCGTCGCCGCCGATCACCAGGGTCGCACCTTCAGCCCCCTCAACATTGTCGAAGATCGACTGGATGAAGTTTTCCACATACCGGGGCTGCTGAAAGACCGTAACCTTCTTGCGCAGGCCGGACGTGCCGGGACGCTGATCGGAAAACGGGGTTGTCGGAATGCGGGTGCTCGCCATCGGTGCTGATCACTTCCTTGAGTGGGCTCTTTGAGGCCGGTTCTCGAATGCTTGTCACGCCCTTGGCAGGGCTTGCAGCCATTTTAGGGTTGCGGCAGCCAGATGCCACTGCCGAGCTGAAAGCAGCATGAAGGATTTCTCAGTTTTCAACTGATGACATCCTGTCCTGTGTTCAGGGAGAAGCAGGAGGTTCGATGAGGCCGGATGCTTATCCGCAGCATTGCAGGGCTGCTATACAATTGTGACATGCGTATTAAGGGACAATAATAAGCAAGATACACCGTAGAAAGGCGCCTGCAAATATAACTTATGTTAATCGACGCCGATCCCGGAGTATAAGTCCGATCATGTACTGGAACAAAGACCGCTGCTGACGGATTGAACAGCACCCAAGCGCATTCTGTATGCTCTTTCATCATTGATAATCAATAGAGGCGTAGACGTCAGGCGGTCTGCATAGGAGCGGAGCCGTCTTTTCGTTTAATCGCTAGGAGTTCCGAAAAATGGGCGATGATCTTCAAGCACAGGCCGGCTCTGGAGAAGCCACGAGCCGGCTGGCGGATCAAACTCACGATTCTCATGCTCAGGTTTTACAAGAGGACGTAGCGGCAAGAGCGGCTGCGAGTCCGATGCGCGTGATCGAGCGCGGCGTTTACCGGGGGGCTCATCTCTACAGCCTCACGCCCATGATCCGCATCAAGCTCGATCTCGGCGCTCTGGAGGAATGGCCGTCCAATCGCCTGCCGGGATTTGCCGAGCGGCTCCTCGCACTCCTTCCGGGCCTGCGCGGGCATGGCTGCAGCTACCGTGAGCCGGGAGGTTTCGTCCGCCGCCTACAGGAAGGCACCTGGCTCGGCCATGTCGCCGAGCACATCGCGCTCGAGCTTCAGACGCTGATCGGCTCGCGCGTCACGCGGGGCAAGACCCGGTCCGTCAAGGGCGAGGCCGGCGTCTACAATGTCATGTATGCCTATCGCGAGGAGCAGACGGCCTTAGTGGCCGGCCGCCTGGCCCTGCAACTGGTGGATTCGCTGCTGCCGCCGGAGCTTCAAGGCATCAGAGGTCTCGACCGAATCTACAAGGACGAGGACGAGCCTGCTTTCAGAGGGGCATTCGATCTGAGTTCTGCCCTCAAGGCGCTTCGATACGTGCACCGCCGCACGGCGCTTGGGCCTACGACGCTCTCCCTCGTGCAGGAGGCCGAGCGCCGAGGCATTCCTGTGCTGCGCCTCGACGACCAGAGCCTCGTGCAACTCGGCACCGGCCGCTACCAGAAGCGCATCCGCGCCAGCATCACCAGCATGACCTCGCAGATCGCCACCGACGCAGCGGGCGACAAGGATCTGACGAAGAGTCTCCTGGCCGATGCCGGCCTGCCTGTTCCGCGCGGCGATGTGGTCCGCAACGCCGAAGACGCCGTGCGGGCGGCCGAGCGGATCGGCTATCCGGTCGTCGTCAAGCCCCTCGACGGCAACCATGGACGCGGCGTCAGCATCGATCTGTCGTCGGCGGAGGAGGTCACCCGCGCTTTCGAGGAGGCCGCTCGGCACAGCCGGCGCGTCATCGTCGAGAACTACTTCAAGGGACGTGACCATCGCATCCTCGTGGTGAATGGCGAGCTGGTGGCCGTGGCGGAGCGCGTGCCGGCTCATGTCATCGGCGACGGCGAGCGCAGCATCTCCGCCCTTGTCGACGAGGTGAACAAGGATCCTCGCCGCGGCGACGGTCATGAGAACGTCATGACGCGCATCAAGATCAACGACCATGTGCTCGGCGTGCTGGCAAAGGCCGGAATAGATGCCGGCAGCGTGCCGGCCCTGGGGCAGGTCGTGTATCTCTGCGATACGGCAAACCTTTCGACTGGCGGTACGGCCATTGACCGGACGGACGACATTCATCCCGAGAACGCCCTCATCGCCCGCCGCGCTGCGCGGGCCATTGGCCTGGACGTAGCGGGCATCGACTTCATCGCCCCCGATATCACCCGCTCGGTTCGCGAGACGGGCGGCGGGATCATCGAGGCCAATGCCGCACCGGGATTCCGCATGCACCTGCAGCCTTCGGAGGGGCGAGCACGCAACGTGGCACGTCCCGTAATGGAGATGCTGTTTCCGCGCGGCACGCCCACGCGCATTCCGATCCTGGCCATCACGGGCACGAACGGGAAGTCCACCACCTCGCGCATGGTGGGCCACATTCTGCGGGCGCATGGATTGTGTGTTGGCCTTACATCGACGACGGGCATCTACATGAACGGTCGCCGAGTGGTGGAGGCGGATGCCTCCGGGCCGTGGAGTGCGCGGGTGGTGCTCCGCGATCCGACGGTGGACGTGGCGGTGTTGGAGACGGCTCGGGGCGGCATCCTGCGCGAAGGTCTTGGCTTTTCCGAATGCGATATCGGCCTCGTCACCAATGTTCAGCCGGATCACCTGGGGCTGAAGGGCATCGACACTATCGAAGATCTCGCCTGGGTGAAATCAGTAGTCGTCGAGGCCGTGCATCGGAACGGCACGAGCATCCTCAATGCGGACGATCCCATGTGCGTGAGCATGCGTCGCCGCGCCGGTGGCAGGCTCGGCTACTTCTCCCTTCGCGGAGGAGCGGACATGCCGGACTTCCTGCGCGAGCACATCAATGCCGGCGGTCTCGCCGTGGTCCGTGAGCCCGGTGTGGTCGACGGCGGCGAAATCGTTATTCACGACGATGGCGACAGCATTCACCTGATGCGGGCTGCCGACATTCCGGCAACCCTCGACGGACTGGCCGAGTTCAACGTGCAGAACGCTCTGGGGGCGGCCGCCATGGCCTATGCTCAGGGTGTTCCCGTCAAGGTGATCCGCGTGGCCCTATCGACCTACACCACGTCGTTCGAGCACAGCCCCGGTCGCCTCAACGTCTTCGATGGGCATGGCTTCAGGGTCATCCTGGATTATGCCCACAACCCGGCAGGCCTTAAAGCCCTGGGCGAGCTGATCCTCAAGATGAAGCCGCGCCATCGCCGCGCCATCGGCATGATCAACATCCCAGGCGATCGCCGCGATGACGACATGCGCGAGATGGGCGCGCTTGCCACACGCTATTTCGACCAGATCATCTTCCGGGAGGATCCGGCCCGTCGCGGCCGTAAGCCGGGCGAGATCATCGGCCTTCTTGTCGAAGGGGCGCTTGCGGCAGGCTTCCCGGAGGAGAAGATCACGCGGATCCTGGATGAGGATCAAGCTGCCGGTGTCTGCATGAGGATGGCGCGGCAAGGGGATTTGGTGGTTCTCACACCGACAGATGTGGAGGCCATGTGGCAGCAAGTTCTCGACTTCAGGCCAAGCTCCTTCAACTCCCTCGATGTGGAGATCGAGCGCACCGGCGAACAGGCTGGATCCTGGCGCGAAAGCGCCTGAACGGCATTGTCGATATTTAACCAGACAGCTGGATTCACCTCTCCTTTTGGTGAGGGGCGGATCGCTGTTGCAGCGGGACCATCAAGATCATGACGGAGCGTACGAGGAAGACATCGAAGGGGCCGCTCATCATCATCGGTGGCGGTGAGGACAAGGAAGACGACCGCGTCATCCTGCGCGAGGTTGCCAGGCATATCAATGGCGGCAAGCTTGTTCTCGCGACCGTCGCGTCGCATGAGCCGGAGGGCTACTTCGAGGCCTATGAGAAGGCCTTTGCCGATCTCGGGGTCACAGACCTGGTGGAGGTCTATGTGAAGGATCGCGCCGAGACCCTCGATCCGGAGAAACTGCGCGTGTTCGACGGTGCGGCCGGCGTGTTCTTTTCCGGCGGCGATCAGCTGCGCATCTCAAGCCAGATCGGCGACACGCCCATCGAGCAGCGGGTGCGGGAGATCCATGACCGCGGCGGTCTGCTCGCTGGAACATCGGCCGGTGCTTCCGTGATGAGCGAGACCATGCTGGTGAAGGGAACGAGCGGCGAGTCCTACAAGATCGGCGATCTGCACATGGCGCCTGGGCTAGGCTTGGTGCGGGACGTGATCATCGATCAGCATTTCGCCGAGCGGGGGCGCTTCGGCCGCCTGTTCGGGGCCGTGGCGCATAACCCGCGCGAACTGGGAATCGGTATCGACGAGGACACCGCCCTGGTCCTTGAGAACGAGCAGTTCCGGGTGATTGGCAGCGGCTGCGTCTACGTGGTCGACGGTGCCGGCGTCACATATTCCAACATCGCCGAGGCCAAGCCGGAGAGGTCATTATCCATGTATGACATCCGCATGCATGTGCTGAGTTCCGGCGATGCATTCGATCTGTCGAAGCGCCGTCCTGCCGAAGTGCCGGACGTTCAGAAGAGCCATGCCATCGAAGCCCATGCCGCCAGCTGATCAGGCAGGTCCCCTCTGGGGATGGTAGTGCGGATCGCAGGCTAACCCCTCACGGCTCGGAACGTATCGATAGAATCCCCTTACCTCTGGCTAAGGGTTGTTCCCGCCGGAGGGCTTCTTCGGTGCATCGCCCGCCTGCGCCGGATCAGTGCCTTGCGGAGCGTCTCCCGCCGGTTTCACCGCATCGGGATTCGACACGGCCTGATTCACGGGCTCCCGCGACGGCTCCTCCTGCGGAGGCGGTCCTGCAACCGCTGACCCGCCCATGTAGGACGGCGGATCGCTGGCCGGAAACGAGTATTCCGAGCCAGCATCGACCAGATCGTCCTCTTCCTTCTTCACGCCCATGGCTCATCTCCCGCTCTGTCGACGCGCAGCTGCTCACGAAGGAATGCTTGAGATCTCCGCATGTTCACACGTAGCGGCAAATAATCTGGATGACGCAAGGAGCACGCGTGCCGCCTCTTGCCTGATGTAGCCCTGGTCGCCGCAAGCGCACTCCCTATGTCAAGCCATGGACCTAGGCCACGTGAACAACAAGACATTCGGGAGAACGCCATGAATCAGACCCGCCGCAGCCTCCTCGTGACGATGGCCGCCGCCTCAGCAGCCTCAGCCCTTTCGCCGTGGCGGGCCTTGGCGCAAGCCGACTATCCCACGAGGCCGGCCCGGGTCATCGTTCCCTATGCGGCCGGTGGCGGAACGGATTTCTTCGCACGACTCGTCTTCGGCGCCATGGGGGAGCAACTGGGACAGCAGTTCGTCGTCGAGAACAGGCCGGGTGCAGGCACCAATATCGGAGCCGAGGCCGTCGCCCGCGCGGAGCCTGACGGCTACACGTTGCTTCTGGGCGATTCGGCGACCTTCGCGACGAACCGCTCCCTGTATCGCAAGCTCTCCTTCGATCCCTATAAGGATTTCAGCCCGGTCTCCCTGACTGGCCGCTTCGCGCTCGTGCTGCTCGTGAATACGAACAAGCTGCCGGTGAACTCGCTTCAGGAACTGGTCGCCGAGGCGAAGAAGACGCCCGGACGGATCAACTATGCGACTCCTGGCCTAGGCAGCCCCTTCCACCTGGCGACAGAGCTCCTGTCCCAAGGTGTCGGGATCAAGCTCACCCATGTGCCTTACCGGGGCGCTGCTCCCGCCGTGCAGGATCTGGTGGCGGGACAGGTGGATATGATGTTCATCGACTTCGCAACCGCCCGCTCCCAGCTCTCCGGGCCGATCAAGGCCATCGCCGTGGCTTCACCGAAGGAGTTCTCCGGCCTGCCGGGAGTGCCGCCCGTCGCGGCCGATTTTTCGGGCTTCGAGGCCTGGGCCTGGCAGGGCTTCGTCGGCCCGGCACGCCTGTCGCCCGAGATCGTCACCAAGCTCAACGACACGTATCGGCGCGTGGTCGCCAGACAGGACATTCGCGACAAGCTGACCGGCGCCGGAATCGACGTGCTCCAGAGCTCGCCTTCCGAAATGGCTTCCTACATGCAGGAAGAAGGCTCCAAATGGGAGAAGGTGATCAGGACGGCCAACATCACCCTGGAATAACGGGAGCCGCAGTTTCGGGACCGCGTCAGTTTCGGTCCCAGCGGTACATGCGCTGCTCGCCCTCGGCGCAGCTCACCGCGGGCTCGGCTTGAACTTTCTGGATCATCGGGCTTGCCGGCAGTGCCGCAATCTCGCGGATGATCTTGGTCCGGATGGCGTCGGCGAATTGCTGGCGCTCCCGCACCGGCACGATGAACGAGCCCTCTCCGCCGATCACGCAGTTCTTGTAGTAGAGATCGAGATGCTCCATGTCGCCGAATCCGCTCGGCCGCTTGAGCATGATGGGAAGCCCGTTGATGGTGATGCTCTTGGCAACGGCCTCGTCCCGGGCCGCCACGACGCCTCGTCCGCTGCTGTTGGGGCCGTCGCCGGAAATGTCGATGACCCTGCGGATCGGCTCGACGCCGGTCTGCTCCAGGAGCTTCACGCCGAAATCGATGGCGCCGGAAATTGACGTTCGACGGATGCGACCGATGGGGGTGCTGCTCAGGCCGTCGGCGAATTTCAGGGCACCTTCAGGGCCGTCGATGATCGTCCAAGGCACGATGACGTTCTGATACTCCACGTCCGACCATTCCACATAGGTGACGATGATCCGCCCCACCATGCCGTTGCGGATGGCCTCATGCACCTGCGGCGAGCGGAAGGCCTCCATGAAGCCTTGGCGCTGAAGTTCCTGCTCATCGGGATCCATGGAGCGTGAGACGTCGACGGCCAGCACCAGGGCAACATCGACCTCGGTCTCCGCCTGGGCGCCAAGTGGAGACAGCCACAGACCCGATAGGATAGCCACAAGAGCGCCAAGAAGCCTTCGATTCATCCGTGCCTCCGTTTGCCAGACGCAAGAAGCTGACAGGAAACATCCGGCAGGCAAGGTTTGACGGCCCTGAGACGGGCCTGCGGGCTGTCAATTTAACGTGAATTCCATGTGAAACGTGTGCGGCCGCCTACGGCCGCAAGGCTAAAACAGAGCGTCACACCGAGCAGGCTTTCCCTTCCGGCCTCCCGCTTTATATGGGCGGCAGGAAGGTTCGCCCCGTTAGGCTGGCGGTGCTCAGAAGGAACTCCTGCAGATGTCGTCTACGCTCGATCGCTGGTCACCTTACGCTTTGGCCGTCCTGAGGATCGTCACGGCGCTGCTCTTCATGGAGCATGGAACGCAGAAGCTGTTCGGCTTCCCGGCCCCTCCCGAAAGCGGCACGCCGCCCCTCCTGTCGCTCTTCGGCATCGGGGCCATCCTGGAATTCGGCGGCGGCCTGCTGATCCTGATCGGACTGTTCACCAGACCCGTTGCCTTCGTGCTCGCCGGCGAGATGGCGGTCGCCTACTGGATGTTCCATGCTCCCCGGAGCTTCTATCCGGTTCTCAACGGCGGGGATGCATCCATCCTGTTCTGCTTCGTCTTCCTTCTGCTCGTCTTCACCGGCCCAGGTGCCTTGAGCATCGACGGAGCAAGGCGGCTGGCAGGTCCACGGCACTCCTGGGAGCGCTGATCCGGTCCGTATCCGCCGGCCTTGGCGCCGCACGCGGGAGCGGGACCTCCGTTCACTACTCCGGAAGAGTTGGGTAACGGGCTCGTACGTCTGTGACTCCGACGTGGAACGGCTGCCGTTAACCTTATAATTTCAGGGGACGGTGCATGACTTTTGCGCGGGAAAAGCGTTAAGAGCACAGGCAAGTTCGTTGCGTAGGAGTTTGGACATGGCCGAGATCATCGCCTTCAAGGATCTCAAGAAGATTGCCGACAGGTGCGAGGTGCTGGGCCTTTTCGAACCCAAGCGTCCTGCAAGATCCAAATCCCGCACCGAGAGCAGGAGCTTCGATTTTCCGAGTTCCCGCCCCTTCATCTCCGGCAACCTTACGGATCTGTTCGAGCAGGCCAACGCGGTCGCGATGCGGCATCATCATGGGGACCCCAAGGTCTCGGCCATTGTGGCCGAGAAATGCCTGGAGCTGATCCAGGCCCTGGAAGATCATGCGCAGCCGGAATGAGCTCTGAAATCCTAAAAACCTGACAAAGACTTCAGTGGTCTGCTTCCTGCTCGAAAAGAGCATCGCCTGTCATTCTCATTGCCTTCTCGGAAGTACGGCTTCGAAAAGAACCGTTAACTCTAAGTCCCAAAGCATGCCGGCGGACGGATTCTTCCGTTGATTTTTGACGCCCGCCGTAGAAATGATCATCTTTACGATAGCACCTGTGGCAGGTTGAGCTCGCGCTGGAAGTCCATGCGCCGCTCAAAGGCATGATGCCCCCCTGTCAGGCCGGTGAGAGCCCGGCAGGTTCGTTCCCAAAATTCATTTGCCCGAGGTCGATTGTTCGGTATGCCGCCGTTCGATCGAGGTCCGGAGGCGTTCCGGTGCGGCCATGTTGAGTATTTTTCTGTCGTCCATCCGCGCAGAACGGCCCTTTCTTCGCGGCGTTCTGTTGCCTGTCGTTCTGGTTGCCTTCACGACACTGGCAATGGGTGCGGGGGCAATTCTGTGGGCCGTCGACAGGAGCAACGACATCTCCGCCGAACGTCAGCTCCGAACAACGGAGGCCAGCATACGGGCCGCTGTTCAGGAACTCGCTCAGCAGCAGGAAATGGTCGCCATCTGGGACGATGCCGTGGTGGAGCTCAACAAGCGTCCCATGGATCTCAAATGGGTCGATGCCAACTTCGGCGTTTGGCTCAACAAGACCTTCGGGCAGGATGAAATCTATATCCTTGATGAGCGCAACGAGCCGCTCGTCGCAACCGTTGGGCCCACCCGCGTGCCCGCGCAGGAATATGAGCGGGTCAGGGCGAGCGTCAGCGACCTCGTTGCAGGCATCAGGGGAGTTCCAGATTCCCTGCACCATGGGCACGTGGCGGACCTTGCGACGGCATCCTATCTGAAGACCGGACAGGCCGTTCACGATGCTCATCTGCTGGAGCTCAATGGCCGACCGGCGGCCGTCAGTGTGATGAAGATCATCCCTGAATCCGAAGATGTTCCCTATCCTCATGAAAGGGAGTTCCTTCTGCTGAGCATCCGCTTCCTCGATGGAAGCTTCATTACACAGCTGTCCGAGCAGAACCTGATCGATGGTTTGCGCTTCTCCAGGACCGATACGCCCCAGCTGGGTGAGGTCTCGGTGCCGGTGAAATCGGATGTGGGTCATCTCATCGGCTACTTTATCTGGAACCCGGAGCTGCCCGGGGATCGCGTCCTCATGTCGGTCGGCCCGGTGATGGCTGCTGCTGCTGCCATGATCCTTCTGCTGCTCGGAGCTCTGGTCCGTCGGTTGAGGCAGTCCACGAAGGCCCTGGAGAGGACGGTTCTCGAGCTGAAGGCGAGCGAGGCGCAGGCCCACCATCTTGCATTCCATGATGTGCTGACAGGCCTGCCCAATCGTGCCCTGTTCGCAGACCGGCTCGACCACGCGATCGCTCAGATGCAGCATAGCGAGCAGGTTGCTGTCATGATGCTCGACCTGGATCGCTTCAAGCATGTGAACGACACTCTCGGCCATCATGCGGGTGATTGTCTCATTCAGGAGTTCGCAGTCCGGTTGTCAAAGCTCGTGGATGGTGAGGTCACCATCACGCGATTGGGCGGAGACGAATTTGCCATCGTGCAGACCTTCAAGGCAGGAACCGATGCGCCGCAGGCCTTGTGCGAGCGAATTCTTGCCGCATCCACACGGCCCTATGATGTCATCGGCAATCAGGTCTTCGTTGGCGTTAGCATCGGGCTCGTCTTGGCCCCAGAGGCGGGTCTGGATCGCATCGAACTTCTGCGCAAGGCCGATATCGCGCTTTACCGCGCCAAGGGAGAGGGGCGGAACTGCTATCGCCTCTTCACCCCAGAGATGGACGAAACCATCAGTGCTTCCAGGGTCATCGAAGAGGATCTCCGTGCGGCGCTTGCCACAGGGGAGGGGCTTGAGGTTGCCTATCAGCCGCAGATTTCCCAAAACGGCTTGGTTGTCGGCGTGGAGGCCTTGGCGCGCTGGCGTCACCCGACACGCGGGTGCATCCAACCCAGCCAGTTCATCCCTGTGGCAGAGCAGACCGGCCTGATCGTTCCGCTTGGAGAATGGATCCTGCGCCAGGCCTGCATGGCCTCCCGACGCTGGCCCGATCTCTTCGTCTCCGTCAATCTCTCACCCGTTCAGTTCCGGTCGGGTGACTTCGCCGGCCGTCTCATCGCCATCGTCAAGGAATGCGGTGGGCATCCTCAGCGCATTGAACTCGAGGTCACGGAAGGGGTCCTCCTTGAGGAGGACGGGAGAACAACCGATGCGATCCGAAGGCTGCGGGAAGCGGGCTTCCGCATTGCCCTGGACGATTTCGGCACCGGCTACTCGAGCCTGGGCTACCTTCACCGCTTCGAAGTCGACAAGATCAAGATCGACCGGTCGTTTACCCAAAGCCTGGGAAAGGGCGGCAGGGCCGCCACCGTGATCAAGGCCATCGTGGCGCTCGGGCATGCCATGTCGATTACCGTCACGGCGGAAGGTGTCGAGACAGAAACACAGCGGAATTTTCTGGATACGGCAGGCTGCAACGAGATGCAGGGTTTTCTGTTCTCGAAAGCCGTATCGGAAGATCAAATTATGCGGATGCTCAGTCATTCATTGTCAGAGAAGGCGCAGAACTGCGTGAATACTATGTCGCTTAGAAGTATAGGATAAGTTTATGTCAAGCGATATGGCCAAGCTTCACCCTATTTTGCACTTCTGATTTGAGATGCTATCACAAAACCATCATAGCAGGACGGATTACCTCTTAGGTGATGTTAAGGAAGAGGAACTAAATCTTCCAGCCATCGTTATCGCCACGCCTGATCTGATCGGATCGGCTTCCCGGACATGGTTCCCGCCTCTTTTGTTCTAGCCTGCGTAATTCGAATAGGCGGCGCCATGATTCCTGACTTCGATGAACACCACCAAGGGGCTAGAGCCAGCATGGGACATAACGTCGTTTACAAAGAGCAAATTCTCCCCATCGCCCAGGATCCCTTTCAGAACGTCACGACGGTCCTCATCTGCCAGAACATTCTTCTCCGAACGGGTATCAGTCATATCCTTTCGGGCACCCGCTTCGACATCGCGGAGCAAACCGGAGACCTGTCGACCCTGTCCACATTCCCCGAAGGGGTGCCGGTGCTCTTCCTCATCTGCGACGGGCGTTCCCTCGGCGAGTATTCTCAGATGGTCAAGGAACTGAAGGAGCAGAACCCTCATGCCCGGGTGGTCGTTCTTGCAGACAACATGGCTCCACATGAGATTGTTCAGGTCTGTAAAGAGGGTCTGGATGGGTTCTGCACCACGACAATGGCTCGTCATGCCATTATCAAGGCCCTGGAACTCGTGATGCTGGGCGAAATCTTCATTCCAGGATCGGTCGGGCTGGAACTGCTCGACCAGTTCCGCGGCGGCCAGACCGGAGGTCTGAGCCAAACGGTTTCCCTCATGCCCGCCAACGATCCGGCTCTGCTCCTGAACAAGCTGTCGGAGCGTGAAGCACAGATCTTGCGCTGCCTGACCCAGGGCGCCTCGAACAAGCTGATCGCCCGTGAACTCGGAGTGGCGGAAGCGACCGTCAAAGTGCACATCAAGGCCATCCTGCGGAAGGTGAAGGCGGTGAACAGAACCCAGGCCGCCATGTGGGCTGCCGGTCATTTCGCCTCCGCGCAGGAGAGCAGGCCTCTGGTTCCAGGCGAATAAGAAGAGTTTGGATTTGTAATAAGGAATCCCAATCTTCAGGAGAATCGTCTCATCGGGATGTGAGCACGCGGGAAGCATCGCGTGCTCTACCTCTTTGGGAGTAGCCCAAGTGGCGAGTTGCGGATCAGTCAACACCAAGGCTAAGCCTGACAGCACCCTGATGGTGCGCCGGATAAAGACTCCAGTGACAGCGTACTGACGCCCCAGGTTCGAACTGAAAAACAAACACCTAAATGATGCGGTGGGGCAAACATGGATTACCAAGTGGAATTGGTGGCTCGTGCATTCTTTGAAGCCGAGCATGACGACTTCCTGTGGGACAGCGAAGCGGAATTGGTCAGGGAAGAATTCCGCGAATATGCCCGCAATGCCATCAGTCTCCTTGATGAAGACATCGGCGTGCTCCTGCTGGCCCTTCAGCGCGCCACGGCAGAGGAGCATCCTGAGCGCTCCAGGGCCGCAGCCTGACAATCTGCCTTCTGATCGAGCGGCTTGAGATCCCCGCCTGAGGCGGCATCTCAAGCACGCCTGCGCTCAAGCGCGTCCAGGCGCCGGAGTGCCGGTGATCAATGGGCATCCGGCGGCAGATCTGCAATCCGCTTGATCTCGTAGACAGCCAGCATCAGAAAAACCGACATGATCACAAGCCCGAGCGCGCTTGTGAAAACGCTCGCGCTGACGCCTGAAGCGGAAGAGACGATTGCCAGCAGGATCAGGAAGGGAAGTCCAAGGGTAATGGCGAGAACGGTAAGAAACGACCGTGGCATGGGATGGACGCCCTTATTCTTGAGGAAGAGATTTTTGAGGATTTCAATAGCCTCTAAATCGTGGAGAAAATGAGATTGCGCTCCACTCCCTCCTCCCTCAAGTCCCTTCAGCGAATGTAACCCGAAAGAGTGGCCGGGTTAGAAATCCCATCGCTGTGCCTTCGCGACGAGGAAGTCGCGGAAGACCTGAACCCTTGCAACGGAGCGCAACTCCTCCGGGTAAACCAGGTAACTGTCGAGGACCGGCATCTGCACATCGCGGAGAACCTGCTTCACCCGCGGGTTGCCGCTCATGGCATAATCCGGCGCCATGCCAATGCCGGCCCCGTTCTCGATTGCCGTGCGAAGAGCGAGGCTGTCGTTCACCACGAGACGGCTGGGGCGGGGATCCTTGGGATCTCGTCCCAGGCTCGTCAGCCGGTGCAGGTCTAGGATGAAAGCCGGCTGGTCGCCTCCCAGGCAGAGCAGGGAATGGTTGTCGAGATCCTCGACCCGCTCAGGCTCTCCGGAGCGCTCGAGATACGAATGGGCCGCATAGGCATGATACTGGATCGTGAAGAGGCGGCGCTGGATCAGGTCCGGCTGGGCCGGGCGCCGCAGCCGGATGGCGATGTCGGCTTCGCGCATGGCGAGATCCAACTCCTCGCTCGTCAGGATCAGTTGAACCCGCACATCCGGGTACAGATCAAGAAACTCCTTGATGCGCCGCGCCAGCCAGATCCCCCCGATGCCGACCGTCGCGGTGACCCTGAGCTCGCCGGCCGGCCGCTCGCTGGTTTCCGTGAGGCGCTGACGGGTCTCGTCCAGGCGCAGGCGGATATCCTGAGCCGCGCGGAACAGCACCTCTCCATGCTCGGTCAGAATGAGGCCCCGGGGGTGGCGGTGAAAGAGCGGAACTTTCAGGTCGTGCTCGAGGGCGCTGATCTGGCGGCTCACCGATGACTGGTTGACTCCGAGCCTTTCGCCGGCGCGGGTGAAGTTCCCGGCGTCGACCACCTCGTAGAACAATCTGATTTTGTCCCAGTCCAAGACAGATCCTCAAAAGCGGGAGCAGCTCTCCGTGTCTGATGTCAGATGGGAGGACGGTGTGCGCAACAGGTCAAGTGCTTCGCTTCCGAAATACGATCCGTTTCTGCACCTCACGCAGGATTATGCCAGATCGGGAGGGACTGCTACAGGAAAGACGATCGCGTCTGCTCCGAAGGAGGCGCTGGTGTCCAGTGGTGATCGGATGATGATCCGATAGTATTCCATGAGGTCCGGTCGACGCTAAGGGACAAATTTCGTTAACTTTACCCAAGGGTAAGTCAGGCGAAACGAAGGCATTTATTGACTTTCAGTGCCATATTGTGAAAGTTCAACGTAGCGATACGCCACAGACATGGCGGGTTGGTCGGCATACCTCAGCGATGCGCGTCCAAAGGCATGATGCCGCCCCGTCATACCGGTGAAAGCCCGGTATGCTCCCCCAAAAATTTCGAGCTTCTGCACCCCCACGGCCGAACGGCCAAAGGTCGCGCTATGAACAGGTCTGCTGCCGCATCCGAGGCATTGGCGGCATCCTCGGGCCCATGGCTGACACGCCCCTTCCGGGGGCTGATCGGCCGCTTCGGCATCGCCTTTTTCATGCCGGTGCTCGAGGCGACGCTGCTCATCACCCTGCTGGCGCTGGCGCTGCCCGCTGCCCTGCTGCAGGTCTACGACCGGATTCTGCCGAACAAGGCGACCGGCACCCTGGTGGTTCTCGCCATCACGGTGGCGCTGGCCATTCTTCTGGAGGCGCTGCTTCGGCACGTACGGGGCAGGCTCCTGGCCCGAATGGCGGCAACATCCGAGGCGCAGGCGCATCGTCAGGCCATGGAGTGCCTGCTCCATGCTCCTCTCTCGGCCCTGGAAGCCAACGGCAACGGCTATTACGCGGAGCGCCTTTCCGCCATCGGCACCCTGCGCGAGGCATGGTCGGGTCCGGCCCTGCAGGCCATGCTCGATCTGCCTTTCGCACTGCTTTACCTGGTTGGGATCTGGTATCTCGCCGGCCCGCTCGTGCTGGTGCCGCTGGCCTTGCTGATCGGTGTCGCCCTGCTCGCGGCCTTGACAGGCCGGCGCGTGCGCCGCGCGGCGCAGAACCTCGCGCTCGCCGAAGAGCGCCGCTTCAACTTTCTGTTCGATACGCTCAGCTGCATCCATCCGATGAAGGTTCTCGGCGCCGAGCCCCTGCTCGAGCGTCGCTATGAGCGTCTGCAGGGCGGCTCCGCGCAGATGCGCCGAACCCTGGCGCAAGCCATCTCGGCCGGGCAGGAGGGCGGGCAGCTGCTGGCCCAGGCCGCCACCATCGGTGTCGCAGCCTTCGGCTGTCACATGGTTCTGAACGGTCAGCTCAGTGTTGGCGGACTGGGCGCCTGCACCATGCTGGTGGGACGCACGATGCAGCCATTGCTCGGCGGTGTCGCTCTCTGGTCGCGTCTTCAGTCGCTTGCGGAAAGCCGGCGACGGGTCGCGGAGATCGCCCTTCTCCCACAGGAGCTGCATATCGATCGTCCGGCGCTCCAGGTTTCGGACGGGCACGTGGTTCTCGACAACGTTCGTCTGCGCACCCCGCCCCACAAGGATTGGCTGTTCGACGGTTTGTCCCTGGATATCAGGCCCGGCGAGATCATCGGTGTCACCGGGGCGAATGGCTCGGGCCGTTCCGCCATGCTGCGGCTGATCGCGGGCGACCTGCCGCCAACCGAAGGCCGCGTGACGATCGACGGACAGGACCTCGCGCAGGTCGAGATGCGGCCGGCGCGCCGGCAGGTTGCCATTGTGCCGCCCGATCCAGCCCTGGTGCGCGGCACGCTCCTGCAGAACCTCACGATGCATCAGCCGCATCGGGAGGCCGCCGCTCTGCGGCTGGCGACGCAATTGGGCTTGGATCAGGTGGCCGGCGCATTGCCGGGCGACTGGCATACACCCGTTGGTGTTTCGGCCACGCCGCTGCCGCGTGGCGCAGCCCAGCGCATCGGCGTCGTGCGCGCCCTGATTGAAGAGCCGCGGATCCTCCTGCTCGACGACATCACGTCTCAGATCGACGGCGACAGCGATGCGCGGCTCGCCCAGCTCCTGGCCGGGCTGCGTGGCAAGGTCACGGTCATCATCGTCACGCACCGGCCCTCGACGCTCGGAATCGCGGATCGGGTCTTCGCGATCCGTGACGGCAGACTGGAGAGCGTGCCATGAGCCTCGTGATGGATTGTTCCCCTCAAGCTCCGGTGTATCTGTCGGAAGAACTTTTGGCTCCGTCCGATCTGGCCCGCTGCCTGCCGGTCCTGCTGTGGCTGATGGATTGGTCGGGCAGCGCGGATGATCTGCTCTCGGCGCTCCCGCACGCGAAGCCCGACATCGATCTCACCGATCTGCGCAACACGCTGGCCGTTCTCGGCTATCCGACCAGGATGCAAGGGCTCAAGCGGGGAGGTCTCGACCTGCGATGCCTGCCGGCCATTCTGCTGCCGCCGGGAAAGGCCGCCGCTGTCCTATACCGCGACGAGGCCGGACAGGTTTTGATGTTCGATGGCGCTACAGGCGATGTGAAACCCTGTGCGCCGGAGAAACTGCGTGGAACCTTGATCCTTGCCGCCGAGGCGAATGTCGGGTCGTCCCGTCAGAACTGGTTCAGCGGCATCGCACGACGGTTTCGGGGATCTCTGCCGCCCTTGCTCGCGATCAGCGGGGTCATGGCCGTGCTCGGGCTCGCGGTTCCGATCTTCACCATGGCGGTTTTCGACACGGTGGTTGCCGGCTACAGCCCGGACACGCTGCCCATGCTCATCATCGGCGTTGCCGCCGCGGTCGTGCTGGAGGTCCTCTTCCGCGTCATTCGCCAGCGTGCCCTGCTGCGCATCGCGGAACGCCTGGATCGGCTGGTTCCAAGCGCCGTCTTCACCCAGTTGCTATCCCTGCCGACCGCGCTCGTGGAGCGGGCCGGCACCGCATCCCAGGTGTCGCGTCTGCGTGATTTCGCGGCGATCCGGGAATTTCTCACCGGCAGTTTCGCCGTGGCCCTTCTGGACTTGCCGTTCACGATTCTCGTCGTGGTGCTGATGGTGGCTCTCGGCGGATGGATCGCAATTGTGCCGGTGGGGACCGCCATCGGCTTCGTTCTTCTGTTCTGGATCTCCCGCGGGCCCATGCGGCTGGCCATTGATCAGGCCGCGCGCGCCAACCAGGCCCGCGAGGCCCTCGCCGTCGAGGCGCTCGAGACGGTGCGCACCTTGAAGCTCGGGGGAGCGGAAGAGCGCTGGATCGACCGCTATGCGGCTGCTGCCGCTGCTGCCGCCGTGGCATCTGCACGGGTCGGCACCCTGACGGGTTCGGTGCTCGCCGCAAGCCAGGCGCTCGTCACCCTGTCGGGGCTGGCTGCGGTGGTCTTGGGCGTTCTCGCGGTGCTGTCCGGTGCAATGACGGCGGGCGCGCTGATCGCCGGCATGATGCTGATCTGGCGCGTCCTGGGTCCGATGCAGACATGCTTCGTGATGCTCTCCCGTTGGGAGCAGACCCAGGCCTCGATCCGTCAGGTGGACGGATTGATGGCGCTTGAAACGGAGCGGCCCCCGCCGCTCGAAGCCCGCATGGCACCGCCGGAGCAGGGCGCCATCGTCTTCCACCGCGTAACCCTGCGCTATCTGCCGCAATCCGAGCCCGTGCTGGCCGGCGCCAGTTTCGCCATTCAACCCGGTCAGGTGGTGGCCGTCACCGGTGCGGAGGGCACGGGCAAGTCGACCCTGCTGCTGCTGACCGCAGGCCTGTACCGGCCGCAGGGCGGTCTCGTGCGGATCGACGGGCACGACGTGCGCTCCTTCAATCCGGCCGTTCTCCGGCGCAGCATCGGCTGGGTGCCGCAATCGCCGGGTTTGCTCTACGGCACGATCGCTCAGAACCTGCGTCTGGCGCGACCCAGTGCCTCCGATGCGCAACTGCGCGCCGCGGCTGCGGAGGCCGGCGTGCTGGAAGCCATCGAGGCGCTGCCGCAAGGCTTCGATACACGCGTCGGTGACAACCACAGCGGCCGCCTGCCGCGCAGCATCCTGCAGCGGATCGCGCTCGCCAGCGCGCTTCTGCGCGATGCGCCGATCCTGCTTCTCGACGAGCCTGTGGCCGGGCTCGACGATGCCTGTGCCAAGGCTTTCACCGATGTCATTGCCTCCCGCAGAGGGCGCTGCACGATCCTCATGGCAACGCACAGGCCAAGCCACATCCGCCTCGCCGACCGCGTCCTGCGCCTGCGAGACGGGCAGGTGGAGGAGATGGATCAGCCTTCTCCCACCGGTCCACATCCGACACGCACGCCCGTGGGCGTGCCGCTGGCGAATGCGGCTTTTGCAAATCTTTCTGCCGCTAACAGCTCCAGAGTTGGTTGATGAGCACTGCCGCAACACCCGCCCCCGAGGCCGAGAATCAGACGCTGGCCGCAGATCAGCGCACGATGGCACCTCTGCCCCGCGCCAGTCGCCAGCCCCGCCCCGACAGCCATGTGCTCGCGCTGGAGGAGCTGCGCATCCACAGCTTGGAGCGCGCCGTCGTTCTGGGGACTGGCCTGCTGGTCGCCGCAACCGTTGCCTGGGCTGCGCTTACCCATGTGCCGGAGGTGGCCATTGGGATCGGTGATCTCGCGACGACGGTTGCGCCGGCGCCGGTTCAGCACTTCGAAGGCGGCATCGTCACGGAGGTGCTGGTTCACGAAGGGGATGTGGTCGAAGCCGGTCAGCCCCTGCTGCGCATGAACGATGCGGCGGCGCAGGCCGAGCTCTCGCAGGCGCGGCTTCGCCTTGAATCGCTGCGATTGCAGTCGCAGCGCCTGACGGCGGCAGCGGAAGGCAACATCACGGCCATGGAGCTGCGTGGTCGTGAAGGAACCGCGAGCATTACTGTTGCCGATGCGGGCGGGGAGGGCAGCGTAGTTCGCTCGCTGGCCGCCAGCCTCTTCATAGGTCCTCAACGCGCGGCGCTGGATGCACGCCTGCGCTCCTTGAGCGATCGCATTGCTGTACTTCACGAACAAGTGGCGCAGCGGCGCAGCGAATTGGCGACCTTGTCCGGACAGATTTCTTCCGTTCAGGAGCAGATGACGCTGCATTCCAAGGAACTCGGGATTCGCGAGGAGCTAGCCCGCAACGGATTGACCACGCGGCTCGCGGTCCTTGAGGCGCAGCGTCTGCTGATGAGTTCCAAGGCCGAGCACGAGCGGCTGACCGGTCAGCATGCTACGGCCCTGCGCAGCCTGGCCGAGGCTGAGGCGCGCATCGTCGAGATGCAGTCGGCTGCCGTGGACGAGGCGCGCCAGGAGGCCGCCCGAGTGGCGCTGGACATCGCCGAAACGGCGGAAGCCGTCCGCAAGCTGGAGGATCGGGCGGAGCGGACGCTGCTGCGTGCCCCAGCTCCCGGTGTCCTGCGCGGGCTGGCCGTTCACCGTTCCGGCACGGTCTTGCCGCCTGGCGGGCTGATCGCCGAGGTCATGCCGCAGGATGCCCCGCTCGTGGCGGATGTGCGGATCACGCCGCGCGACATCGGGTTCATCGAGGTCGGTCAAACCGTGCACGTCAAGGTGCAGGCCTTCGACTATGCGCGCTACGGTGCCGTCGACGGCATTGTGGAACGCGTCTCGGCCGGCACGTTTCTCGACGAGCAGCGGCAGCCGCATTATCGCGTGCGGGTCGCCCTGAAGCAGCAGCATGTGGGCCGCGATCCCGGCCGTGCGCTGCTCGTGCCCGGCATGACGGTGCAGGCCGATATCACGACCGGCAGCAAGACAGTGCTGCAGTACCTCCTGAAACCGATCTATTCCGCCATGGCGGCATCATTCCACGAGCGTTGAGGACGCTGATCCCATGAGCCAGCAACCCGATCCAACCATCCCGTTCGATGCCAGTGTGGTTGACGAGGAGGCCCTGCGCGCTCTGCGGGCGGTTCAGCGAAGTCTCCCGGTGGGCGACGGAGGCGCCAGCGGAAATCTGGTGGGTGGAACCGAGGCGGTTGCAGCGTTCGGGATGGTGAGAGGAGGGCCTTCAGGCGGCATCGCCGTCCGACCTCATGAAATAGACCCTCTTGAATGGAGTCTGGCACCGGCGCCACTGGAGGCGCCATTGAAGCCCCTGGACCTCACGCCACCGACCAAACCTCCGATGACGTTGGAAGAAGGGCCATCCGGTGTCGATCTATCGCTATCTGCGGCGCCCGCACCCCTGACAGGATCCAGAGCGAACCTGGCACGATCCTCGTCGGGCTACGTCGAGACTGCAACGGGCGATTCATCGGTGCAGCTGACGTCTCCGGTATTCGAGGACACTCCTGACAATCCAGTCGTCGCGACACCGCCTACGACCCTGAAGCCGGATCCGCAGGAGCCGGCCGACATCCTTGCCGATCCACCTGCCGTTGAGGCACGCGATGTTTCTGGTTTGGAGGACACGGGCATTCGTCTGGACCTGTCGGCGGCGCTGGTGGACCGGGACGGCTCGGAAGCCCTGACCGTCAGCATCCTGGGCGTGCCCGAGGGCGCGGTGCTCTCCCACGGCACCCGCCAGCCCGACGGCTCCTGGCGCGTGCCGGCCGGCGATCTGGCGCAGCTCTCCCTCACCCCGCCCGAGCACTTCTCCGGCCGCATCGAGCTCACCCTGCGCGCCACCGCCCAGGAGAGCCAGGGCGGCGGCACCGCCGTGGTGGAGACCACGTTCCGGGTGCAGGTGGAGGCGGTGGCGGATGCCCCCGCGGTCACGGTGATGGACGCCCGCGGCTCTGAGGATGCGCCCGTGAGCCTTGCAGGCTTGGGCGGCGCCCTGCGCGACCGCGACGGCTCGGAGAGCCTCAGCTTCGTGCTCAGCGGCGTGCCGAGCGACGCAACCTTGAACGCCGGAGTGCGCCAGCCGGACGGCACCTGGACGCTCACCTCAGGTGAGCTGGCCGGCCTGACGCTGACACCGCCGGGGCACTTCTCCGGCCGCTACACCCTGACCCTGACGGCGATCGCGACCGAGAGCAGCAACGGGGCGAGCGCCCGCACGTCAGCCAGCTTCACGGTGGAGGTCGATCCGGTGGCGGATGCCGGCACGATTGCAGGCGCCAGCACAGGCCAAGAGGACACGGCCATCGTGATCCAGCCGGTCTTTGCCTCGCCGGATCCGTCGGAGACCTGGGGCGAGTTCTCATACGTGTCGGGGGTGCCGTCCGGCGCGCGGCTGAGCCAGGGCACGGAGCTGTCGCCCGGCGTGTGGCAGGTGTCCACCGCGGATCTGCGGGCCGGGTTGGTGGCTCTTCATCCGGCTGCGCATGCGGATGCGGACTTTACGCTGACGATCAAAGCAACGCTGATCGACACGGGCAACGGCACCAGCGTGAGCCGGGAGGTGACGGGCACGCATGCGGTGACGGTCACGGCCGTGGCGGACGCGCCGCAGGTAATGGCAAGAGACGCGACAGGTCAGGAGGATACGCCGGTGGCGCTGGATCTCGCCGCCGCCCTTGTCGACACGGACGGATCGGAACTCCTTCACGTCAGCATTCTCAATGTCCCTCCCGGTGCAGTTCTTTCACACGGGACTCAGCAAGCGGATGGAAGTTGGAGCATTCCCGTTGCCGATCTGGCGCATCTGACACTCACGCCGCCGCACGATTTTTCTGGCACGGTCAATCTGACCCTGCGTGCAACGTCACGTGAGAGTTCGAACGGCAACACGGCCACCACGGACGTGCCGTTCCAGGTCAGGGTCACGGATGTCTCCGACACGCCGCTTCTCACCGCGCATGACGCCTCGGGTTTGGAAGACACAGCCATCCCGCTCGACCTGTCGGCAAGCCTGACCGATACGGATAAGTCTGAGGTGCTCTCGATCCGCATCCTCGATGTTCCGGCGGATGCATCCCTGTCGCATGGCACGCGCCAGTCCGATGGCAGCTGGCTCCTTGCCCCTTCCGAACTCGACGATCTCACCCTTCGTCCGCCAGAGCACTATTCCGGCACGATCAATCTTTCGGTCGAAGCCACATCGCGCAGTTCAAACGACGCTACCGCAACAACACGGGCCTCATTCCGGGTGCAGGTCGAGGCAGTGGCGGATGCGCCTGTCGTGACGGTGGCGGACGCCCGCGGGTCCGAGGATGCGCCTGTGAGCCTTGCCGGCTTGGGCGGCGCCCTGCGGGACAGCGATGGTTCGGAGTCTCTTAGCTTCATACTGAGCGGTATTCCGGCCGAGGCCACCTTGAGCGCCGGCACACGTCAGTCGGATGGGACTTGGCGGCTGACCCACGCTGAACTGTCAGGCCTGACGCTGAAACCACCGGCCAATTTCTCCGGCAGCTACAACCTGACCCTGACAGTCGTTGCGACGGAGACCAGCAACAGATCGCAGGCTCGCACCTCAGCCGGCTTCACGGTGAGCTTCGATCCGGTAGTGGACACTGCCACCATCAGCGGCAGCGACTCGGGAATCGAGGATACGCCCGTCACGCTGAGGCCGATCTTCGATGTGAGCGACAAGGATGGCTCGGAAACCTGGTCGGAGTTCAGCCAGGTGTCTGGAGTGCCAGCAGGGGCTCGCCTGAGCCACGGCAGCGAAGTCTCGCCCGGCGTGTGGCAGGTCTCCACTGCTGACCTAAAGGCCGGGCTGGTGCTGCTGCATCCGGCCGAGCACTCGGATGCGGACTTCACCCTCACGATCAAGGCGACGCTGATCGACAGGGGCAACGGCACCAGCATCAGTCAGGAGGTGACGGGCGCACATGCGGTGACAGTTACCGCTGTTGCGGACGCGCCGCAGGTGAGTGCAAGGGATGTGATGGGTCAGGAAGACACCGCCATCCCGCTCGATCTCACTGCCGCCCTCACCGACACCGATGGTTCCGAGGTGCTCTCGGTCATCGTTTCCGGACTACCCGAAGGCGTGCGCCTTTCCGCCGGTGTCGACAATCACGATGGCAGTTGGACGCTCAAGCCCGCCGAACTCCAGGGCATCAAGCTAATCCCGTTTGAGAATTTTTCCGGCAGCCACACGCTGACCGTGACGGCGATCTCGACCGAGAGCAGCAATGGGTCGGAAGCCCGCAGCTCAACCAAGTTCACGGTCGCGATCAATCCGGTGCTGGACCATGCCACTATCGGCGGCACCACATCCGGCTTGGAGGATACGGGCATCGCGCTGAAGCTGGCCTTCAATGTCAGCGACAAGGATGGTTCGGAGACTTGGGGCGAGTTCTCCCAGGTCTCGGGGGTGCCGGTCGGTGCTCGGTTGAGCCATGGAACGGAGCTGTCGACCGGCGTGTGGCAGGTGTCGACCGCCGATCTGCAGGCCGGTCGGGTGCTGCTGCATCCGGCCGAGAACTCGGACCAGGATGTTACGCTGACGATCCGGACCACGCTCACGGATGCCGGCAACGGCAAGACCGTGAGCCAGGACGTGACGGGCACATACACGGTGACGGTCGCCGCCGTGGCCGACGCACCGACCGTCACCGTGGCCGATGCCCATGGTTATGAGGACGCTCCGGTGAGCCTCGCCGGCCTGGGCGGTGCGCTGCGCGACGTGGACGGATCCGAGAGCTTGAGCTTCGTGCTCAGCGGCGTGCCGAACACAGCCAGTTTGAGCGCAGGCACGAAGCAGCCCGATGGCAGCTGGAAGCTTACCCCAGCCCAACTCACGGGCCTCACTCTCAACCCACCTGCAAACTTCTCAGGGAGCCTTTCCCTGAAGCTCACTGCCGTTGCTACGGAAGCCGGCGACAACCATCCGACAGCATCCACCTCGGCCAACTTCACTGTCGGCATCGATCCCGTTCTGGACACGGCCGCCATTGGCGGCCGCACCTCCCGGCCCGAGGATACCGATATCACGCTGAGGCCGAGATTCGTGCTGAACGACAGGGACGGCTCGGAAACCTGGTCGACATTCACTGAAGTCACCGGAGTTCCCCCAGGCGCAATCCTTGAAGGCGGCAGCGGAACAAAGGAAATTTCGCCGGGCGTCTGGCAGGTCAATACGAGCGACCTGATCAACAGGCGGGTGACGATCAAGCCGCCTTTGAACAGCGATGACGATTTCACCCTGACCTTTACGGCGACCCAGACGGACAGCGGCAACGGAATGAGTGTCAGCCGCACCGTTACCGGCACCTATGCCGTCACAGTGAACGCGGTTGCGGATGCGCCAACCGTCACAGCCCACGACGCGAAGGGCAATGAGGACACGGCAATCCCGCTCGACTTGTCTGCGAAGCTGACGGATCTGGATGGTTCGGAGGCTCTGTCGATTGTCATTCTGGGGGTTCCGGATGGTGCAGTCCTGATCCCCGGTGAGCGCTTGTCCGACGGCAGCTGGAGCGTCAAGCCGTCTGATCTGGCGGATCTGACCTTCACGCCCCCACGCGACTTCTCGGGGTCCATCGCGCTCAGCATCAAGGCGACATCCAAGGAGGCGAATGGCGGCGCGGAGAACTCCGTCACCATTCCTTTCAAGGTCCAGGTGGATGCGGTGGCCGATGCCCCCGAACTGAACGTCAGCCGGGCTTATGGCGACGAGGATACGGCCATCCCGCTGCATCTGACAGCCCGGACCACCGACATCGACAACTCCGAATCCATCGTGGCCTATCGGCTGGAGGATGTGCCGGAGGGCGCCATCGTGCGCGCAGGCGGCGTGATTCTGACGAGAGACACCGACAATGGCATCAACGTGCCGGCCGGCGTGGTCGGCAGCCTGACCATCACACCGCCGCCCCACTCCGACAAGGACATGCACCTGAAGGTTTTCGCCATCTCGGCGGAGCCCAACGGCAGCACGGCCAGGAGCTTGCCGAAGGAGCTCGTGGTAGCCGTGCGCGCCGATGCCGACGCGCCTGTTCTCGACGTCACGAGTGCCAGCGGCTCCGAAGACAGCAATATTCCGCTTAATTTGACCGCTACCCTGCCGGATAACGACGAATCGGAGATCCTCAGCTTCGTCATTTCAGGAATTCCGAACGGCGCCCTCCTGTCCGTCGGAACCTATCGCGGTCCCGGCACCTGGTCGCTGACCGCCGATGAGGCCAAGATCGTGACGCTGCGGCCTCCGGCCGATTTTGCAGGCACCATCAATCTCAATGTCACGGCCGTCACGCAGGAAAGGGATGGAGGCGACCAGGCCTCGACGCGAGTCACCTTTCCGGTCCATGTCGGCGCGGTGGTGGATTCTCCTGCCGTGGGCGGGCTCGACGGAAGCTCCGCAAACTGGGGCACCATGCACGGTACGGAGGATGAGCCCATCAAACTCAATCTCGATCCCGGCCTGAGGGACCGAGACGGATCGGAGAAGGTGATCGGCGAGATCGTCATCGGCGGGATTCCGTCCGGCGCGGTGCTGCGTCTTGCCGACAACAGCATCGTCACGGCCAATCCGGATGGCTTCTACCGGATCGCTGCCGACAAGATGGCCGGCGTCACCCTGACAATGCCTCGCAACAGCGACGTGGCCGAAACTCTCTCCATCCGTATGACGATCCAGGACACGGATGGGAGCAAGACCGTTACCAAGGAAATCCGCGGGCACATGGTTGTCGATCCGCGGGGTGATGCCGACAATCCGACCCTCACGACCGAGCCTTCGACAGGCACCGGGCATAACAGTACAAGCGCCGGCGCCGGCTGGATCCCGCTGCGCATTACCGCGCTTCCGACGGATACCGACGGGTCCGAGTCGCTGACGATCTGGGTGCGGGGTGTTCCTAAGGGCGCTTCGCTCTCCCATGGCATTCCGGCTGGTGATGGCGTCTGGCTCGTGCCCGTGGAGAATCTTCCCGCTCTCGCCATTCGACCGAAGGCTGGCGACAACAGCGCCATTGAACTGAAGGTATGGGCTGTTGTCACCGAACGGGAGGGCGATCAGACCATCCGCACCGATGTTGTCGCGGTGACCGTCACGCCTCCTGGAGGAGGCGGTGACGGATCCGGCGGAGATCCAGGTGGCATTCCAGGAACTGCTCCCCAGGCTCAGGCTCCCGAGCTGGTCGTTTCGAACGCATCGACGTTCGAGGATAACAGGGTCGCTCTATCGATCAGCGCCAAGACAGCGGATACGGACAATGGATCCGAGACCTTGGGAATCCGTATTGACAACGTGCCGGAAGGAGCGCGGCTCTCGGCTGGCGTGCGCGATCCCGCAACCGGATCCTGGGTGCTGCGACCCGGCCAGCTTGCCGGCCTGGAACTGATCCCTCCTGCCAACTTCGCCGGCACGATCTCCCTGAAGATCACCGCCATCTCGACGGAGAAGACGGGATCGGAGGCGGAGAGCCCTGCCACATTGGACATCACGGTGGAGGCGGTGGCCGACGGTGCATCGATCAGCGTGGCTCCCCCTGCCGGATCCGAGGATGTCGAGATCCCGCTCGACCTGAAGATCAGCCCCCGGGACGGCGATGGCAGCGAGACCGTTACGTCCGTGACGATCTCAAACCTGGAGACCGGTGCCCGGATCGAGGGGCCGGGCGTCACCGACAATGGAGACGGCACGTGGTCGGTGAATCCTGCTCATCTCAACAGCGTGCGGGTGATCCCGCCCGCCAATTGGATCGGTGACCTGAAGCTGACGGTTACCGCAACGACGCAGGAAGGGAGCAACGGGCACACGCGCACTACGTCTCAGAATGTCTCGATCAGGATCGAGGCTGTTGCGGACACGCCAACTCTTAAAGTCACGGATGCGTCCGGCCAGGAGGACACGATCGTTCCGCTCAACGTCTCGGCCGCTCTGGTGGACACCGATGGGTCCGAGGTGCTCTCGGTGGTGATCGGCAACCTGCCCGAGGGCGCCCGCCTATCGGCCGGTCTCAACAACGGCGACGGAACCTGGACCCTCACGCCCGGACAGTTGATCAACCTCAACCTGATTCCGCCGGCGAACTGGAGCGGCACCGCCAACCTGTCGGTGCTTGCCCATGCACGGGAAACCTCCAACGGCAAAGTCGCCACCGCTGAAGCGACCCTGAAGGTTCAGGTCGAAGCTGTGACCGATGCGCCGGTGGTCGGCTCGCGCGATGTTTCTGGTTTGGAGGACACGGGCATTCGTCTGGACCTGTCGGCGGCGCTGGTGGACCGGGACGGCTCGGAAGCCCTGACCGTCAGCATCCTGGGCGTGCCCGAGGGCGCGGTGCTCTCCCACGGCACCCGCCAGCCCGACGGCTCCTGGCGCGTGCCGGCCGGCGATCTGGCGCAGCTCTCCCTCACCCCGCCCGAGCACTTCTCCGGCCGCATCGAGCTCACCCTGCGCGCCACCGCCCAGGAGAGCCAGGGCGGCGGCACCGCCGTGGTGGAGACCACGTTCCGGGTGCAGGTGGAGGCGGTGGCGGATGCCCCCGCGGTCACGGTGATGGACGCCCGCGGCTCTGAGGATGCGCCCGTGAGCCTTGCAGGCTTGGGCGGCGCCCTGCGCGACCGCGACGGCTCGGAGAGCCTCAGCTTCGTGCTCAGCGGCGTGCCGAGCGACGCAACCTTGAACGCCGGAGTGCGCCAGCCGGACGGCACCTGGACGCTCACCTCAGGTGAGCTGGCCGGCCTGACGCTGACACCGCCGGGGCACTTCTCCGGCCGCTACACCCTGACCCTGACGGCGATCGCGACCGAGAGCAGCAACGGGGCGAGCGCCCGCACGTCAGCCAGCTTCACGGTGGAGGTCGATCCGGTGGCGGATGCCGGCACGATTGCAGGCGCCAGCACAGGCCAAGAGGACACGGCCATCGTGATCCAGCCGGTCTTTGCCTCGCCGGATCCGTCGGAGACCTGGGGCGAGTTCTCATACGTGTCGGGGGTGCCGTCCGGCGCGCGGCTGAGCCAGGGCACGGAGCTGTCGCCCGGCGTGTGGCAGGTGTCCACCGCGGATCTGCGGGCCGGGTTGGTGGCTCTTCATCCGGCTGCGCATGCGGATGCGGACTTTACGCTGACGATCAAAGCAACGCTGATCGACACGGGCAACGGCACCAGCGTGAGCCGGGAGGTGACGGGCACGCATGCGGTGACGGTCACGGCCGTGGCGGACGCGCCGCAGGTAATGGCAAGAGACGCGACAGGTCAGGAGGATACGCCGGTGGCGCTGGACATCTCGGCCAGCCTCACAGATGCGGATGGCTCCGAGGTGCTGTCGGTGATGATCGGCAACATGCCTCAGGGCGCTCGCCTCTCGGCCGGGCTCGACAATGGCAATGGCACCTGGACACTCACGCCAGCCCAACTCACCGGCCTGAAGCTGATCCCAGGACCTGAATGGAGCGGCACCGTAACTCTCTCCGTGCAGGCTCATGCACGGGAGACCTCCAACGGCAAAGTCGCCACCTCTGAGGCCACGTTGAAGGTGGAGGTCGAAGCCGTGGCGGATGCGCCGCGCGTGGAGGCAAGGAATGTGACGGGTCAGGAGGACACAGCGATCCCGCTTGATCTCTCCGCGACCCTCATCGACACGGATGGCTCCGAGACCATGGTCGTGAGCATCCTCGGCATTCCCGAAGGTTTCACGCTGTCCTCCGGCACAGCGCGCGGCGACGGTGAGTGGCGCGTTCCGGCGGGAGATGTGCAGGGCCTCAAGCTGATTCCCCTGGCGAATTGGAGCGGGACGTTGAACCTGACGGTCGAGGCCATCAGCACCGAAACAGGCTCTGCGCGTTCCGCCACATCCAGCAGATCATTCACGGTGACTGCCAATCCCGTCAACGATGCACCCGAACTGACTCTGACAGATGGAGAGCATGCAGACGCGGGAGCTCGCCAGACAGAGGCATTCGGTACGGCTCATGCGACGGACATCGACAGCACGCAGCTCGGCGGCGCTGTCATCACGCTGTCCGGTGCACAGCCCGGCGACAGGCTCGATCTTGAGGGCTTCACCCTGCACAGCGAGAACGGGCGGACGATGATCGGCGACACCGGCATCGAACTCGTGGGAGGTGCCTATGCCGGCGAGACGGGTACGCTGACACTCAGCGGCCATGCCTCGCCTGCGACCTATGCGGCGGTGCTGCAGTCCCTGATGCTTGAGAGCAGCGCCCAATCCGGCCTGGCGGCCGGCACCCGCAGCATCGGAGTCGTCTTGTCCGACAGCGAGGGTGCCACCTCGACGCAGCAATCCGTGGATGTGGTGGTCGACGCGGTGGAACCTGTTGCTCCACAAGGGCAGGGGCCCGACACTGTGCAGAACAGCGCCGGAACCGACATCATCCTCCTGATGGCCGATGAGGAGGCTGACATGAGCCACGCCGCGACTGCCTCATGGACGGAGCAGATCAACGGTGATCAATCCTCGGCTGAGTCTCACTCCGTGACCACTCTCGACCAGCCGCCTGCGGACCATGTTCAGACCATCGACGATCTTCAGATCGATGCGTCCCGGATGAGCTGGTCCTGACGATTGCATGGCAGGACGGAGCCTCTACGGGAGCCGCCCTGCCTGAGCAGCCTCATTGAGTGCCCGGCTGCACGATGGGCACGTCCGCGGGACGGGACGGCTCGTCGGCGGGCTTTTCGTCCTCTAAGGGCTCAAAAGGATCGAGCGAGGGAAGTTCTGGCAAGGGACCCGGGACATCAGGCGGCTGGTCAGAAGGCTTTGGCGTGTCGGACATGGAAGCTCCACCAATTGCATCGCACTCTGGGGAAAGCATGGAAGCCGGTTGCGTTCCCACCCGGAGGACAGATCCGCGTCAGGTGGTGAGAAGCCGGTTTCAAGGGCCTGATGATCGGCGCCCGTCGGTTCTGGAGACTCGCAGGACGACATCCCGCCCAATCAGGCGGTCCACACCTGTCCCGGCCGCATGGCCGTGAAGCGTCGTGCGGGGATGCTCCGTGCCTGCAGAGCCAGGGCGAGGTCCCGAGGCGGCTGATCGGCGCCCTCATCCGTGAGCCTGAAGGTTCCCCAGTGATAGCCCAAGGCCGATTTGGCCTTGAGAATGCCGAATGCGCGAACCGCATCATCGGGGTTCATGTGGTTGGGCGCCATGAACCAGCGCGGCTCATAGGCGCCGATGGGCAGCAGCGCCACATCCGGGCCAGCGTGCCGCGCGGCGATGCCCTGAAAATGCCTGCCGCCGCCGAAACCCGTGTCGCCGCCGAAATAGACGGAACGGCCGCCGCCGCGCAGCATGAAGGAGGCCCAGAGCGCATGGTTGCGATCGTTCGTGGCGCGGGCGGACCAATGGTGGGCCGGCTCGGCGAACAGCTGAAGATCAGGCGCGAGCGAAAGGCGGTCGCCCCAATCCATCGCCGTGACGGCGATGCCTGGATCATGGGTGCGGATGATGGTGTCGTTGCCGAGCGGCGCCACGATCCGCGGGCGGTCGCGCTGCCACAGGCGCGCGAGGGTGGGCAGGTCCATGTGGTCGTAATGGTTGTGCGAGATGAGCACCGCATCGATTCGGGGCAGCTGATCGAACGGGATGCCTGGCGGATTGTAGCGCCGCGGTCCGGCGAACGGCACGGGACTGGCGCGCTCGGACCAGATGGGGTCTGTCAGAATGTTGTGGCCGGCGATCTGGATCAGGAAGGACGCATGCCCGACGAAGCTGATGCGCAGGTCGCGCCGTCCGACGCGAACCGGAGGCGTGTCCTGGAACGGGCTGGGATAGGGCTCCGGCCATGGCACCGCGCTCTTGGTGAGCCGCCATCGCAGGAAGTCGCCAAACCCGCGCGAGGGCTCGCCGCCGGGGTTGAAGAAGCGCTGTCCATCGAAATGATCGCTCGGCGGGCCGCTGTAGTAGAAGCCGCTCACCTGGGCCTTTGCTCCCGAGGCGGCGCCGATGAACGGGAGGGATCCGATCAGGTGTACGACTTGTCTGCGCGACAGCACTGTCTGCTCCAGCGGGAATGCGAGGCTGACGGAAGCTTAAGGCTTGGCCGGAGCTTGAACAATCACAAGGAGGAGATCGAGATCGTCTGCCCTTGGGTCTGCTCACTCATGCACTGAAGAGCTCCGGGTGCTCCGCTTCGACGCGGGGTAGGGCCCGCAGAATTTCCGTGAGATGGCGGCGCATCGCGTCTGCGGCCGCATCCTCGTCCCGGGCATCGATCGCAGCCATGATGGCCCGGTGCTGGTCGATGAGGGGCAGCATCGCCTCCGGGCTTGGGAGGGTGAGCTGGCACACCCGGTCCATATGCGCCTTGATGTCCTGGACCGCCTCCCAGGCCAGAGGGCAGCCGGCGCCTTCCGCAAGCGCGATGTGGAACAGTTCGTCATAGCGCTGGAAGGCCGCGTGATCGTCCCGGCTGGCTGCCTGCCCCTGCAGTTCCAGAAGATCATCGATCCTTTCCCGGCTCTGCGTGTCGAACGAGGAGCAGGCACGGCGCACGACGGCGGTCTCGATTGCCTCTCGGACGAAGCGCGATTCCATCATCTTCCGCACCGAGATTTTGACCACCGTCGTGCCGCGCTGGGGCTGGATTTCCACGAGCCTGGTCTTGGCCAGGCCGATGAGGGCCTCGCGAACCGGCTGGCGGGAAACGCCATGACGCTCGGCGATCTCTTGCTCGGAGAGCCGGCTGCCCGGCGGAAGCTCCAGGGCAATGATCAGGCGGCGCAACTCATTCTCGATGCGCTGGGCTGCAGAGCCATGACCGGTAGAAAAGGGGCTGTTCACAACGGATCTCATTCTTTTGGCGAGTTGCGTCACATATTAGTGTATACTACCATACAATCGTCGACCAGAGGGCTGCGATAGACAGCTTCTGGCTCCGTTCCATGGGCCTGAGGGCTCCTGGACGGGTGACGATCCGGCTGAAGGCTGGGTCTGAAAACAAGAAATCATCAGAGGACGCTCAAGGAGAAGACGATGCTGACGAAAAGGACATTCGCCGCTGCTGCGCTTGGTCTGTGCACCGCGCTGCTGAGCGGCACGGCCAGCGCCCAGACGACGCTGCGCTCGGCTGACATTCACCCGGATGGATACCCAACGGTCGAGGCAGTCAAGCATTTCGGCTCCCTGCTGGAGAAGAAAACCAACGGCCGGTACAAGGTGCAGGTCTTCCACTCCGCCCAGCTGGGTCAGGAAAAGGACACCATAGAGCAGACCCGCTTCGGCGTCATCGACCTGAACCGGATCAATATGGGTCCGTTCAACAACCTGATTCCCGAGACCCTGGTGCCTGGCCTGCCCTTCATCTTCCGGTCCGTCGACCACATGCGCAAGACCATGGACGGACCGATCGGCGATCAGATCCTGAAGGCGTTTGAGCCTCATGGTCTCGTGGCCCTGGCCTTCTACGACTCGGGCGCCCGGTCCTTCTACAACTCCAAGCGACCCATCAACACGCCCGCTGATCTCAAAGGCATGAAGGTTCGGGTGATCCAGTCCGACCTCTTCCTCGATATGGTCAACGCCCTCGGAGCCAACGCGACCCCGATGCCTCCGGGCGAGGTCTACTCGGCGCTTCAGACCGGCGTGGTCGACGGGGCCGAGAACAACTGGCCGAGCTACGAGTCTTTCCGGCACTTCGAGGTGGCCAAGTATTACTCCCTGACCCAGCATTCCATGTCGCCGGAAGTGCTGGTGATGTCGAAGAAGAGCTTCGACAAGCTCTCGCCCGAGGACCAGAAGGCAGTGCGCGAAACCGCCAAGGAATCCGTGGCGAAGATGCGTGAGCTCTGGGAAGCGCGCGAGAAGGAAGCCGAGAAGAAGATCCGGGCGAGCGGCAGCCAGATCAACGATGTGGACAAGCAGCCCTTCATCGACGCGATGAAGCCTGTCTACGAGAAGTATGCCAAGGACGCGAAGGTGAAAGACCTCGTTTCCCGCATCCAGGCGATGAACTGAGTTCGGTCCTCCCGAACCAACCTGGGCCGGCTTCGGCCGGCCCCTTTTTCCGCTGGAGGTTGTGATCGATGCGCGATGGTCTTGCCGCGCTGTCCCGAATTCTTGCCGCCATCAACCGTGCGGCGCTTTGGATTTCCGGGGTCGGGCTCATTCTGATGACGGTCTTCGTCGGATGGCAGGTGTTCGGACGCTATGTGCTGAACCAGTCTCCGAGCTGGACCGAGCCGGCCTCCCTCCTGCTGATGAGCTGGTTCATTCTTCTCGGCTCCGCCGTCGGGGTGCGGGAAGGCAATCACCTCGGCTTCGAGGTTGGTCTCCACTATGCTCCGCAAGGATTGCGGCGCATCATGCTTGGCATCACCGAAGTGTTGGTTTTTGTCTTCGGTGCCGCCATGGCCTGGTACGGCACCGAGCTTGCGACCGAGACCTGGTCGGCGGCCATGCCGGGACTGCCGATCCCCCAAGGTCTGGACTATGTCCCGCTCGCCGTCGGCGGCTTTCTGATCGCCCTGTTCTCATTGGAAAAGTTCGTTCGCCTCCTCTCCCTGGGCGAGGACGTGCCTCTGGTGCGCGTGGACGAGCCTCACCTTGTTGCCGTGAAGGATTGACGCCATGGAGATGTGGGTTCTGTTCGGCGTCTTCACGCTGCTGCTTCTCATCGGCACACCGGTTGCGTTCTGCCTCGGCATCGCTTCGCTCGCGACCATTCTCTACATGGGATTGCCGCCGGTCGTAGTGTTCCAGCAGATTAACTCCGGCATGAACGCCTTCGCCATGATGGCGATCCCGTTCTTCATCTATGCCGGCGACCTCATGATGCGGGGCGGCATCGCCGATCGCCTGATCCGTTTGGCCGCCGGTTTCGTCGGCCATCTGCGCGGCGGGCTCGGTCAGGTCAATGTGGTGGCGTCGACGCTCTTCGGCGGCATCTCCGGTTCCGCCATCGCGGATGCGTCTGCCATCGGCGGCATCATGATCCCGCAGATGGAGAAGCGGGGATACGCCAAGGATTACAGCGTCAACGTGACGGTGAACGCCGCGATCATCGCGCTCCTGATCCCGCCATCGCACAACATGATCATCTACTCGATCGCCGCCGGCGGCACGATCTCGGTGGCGGATCTCTTCACGGCCGGCGTCCTGCCCGGGTTCCTCCTGGCCGCTGCCCTGATGATCACTGCCTATATCGTGGCCGTCCGCCGCGGCTATCCGGCCGATCCGTTCCCCGGCTTTCGGATGCTGGCTTATTTCTTCGCCTCTGCAGTGCCCGGCATCCTGCTGATCTTCATCATCTTCGGCGGCGTGCGCTCCGGCGTGTTCACCGCAACGGAGAGCTCGTGCATCGCAGTGGTATACGCGCTGCTGGTCACGCTCCTTGTCTACCGGGAGATGAACTGGGAGAACTTCGTCGAGGCGACCCTCGGTGCCGTGCGCACCACCGCGATGGTGCTTCTCGTCATCGGCACCGCCAGCGCGTTCGGCTGGCTCATGGCCTTCCTGCAGGTGCCGCAGGCCACCATTGCCCTGATGAAGGCCGTATCGGACAACCCCATCGTCGTTCTGCTTCTCATCAATGTCATCCTGCTGGTGCTCGGCACCTTCATGGACATGGCGCCGATGATCATCATCTGCACGCCGATCTTCCTGCCGGTGATCAAGGCCTTCGGCATTGATCCCGTGCATTTCGGCGTGATCCTGATCCTCAATGCCGGTATCGGCCTCAACACGCCGCCGGTCGGGTCCGTTCTGTTCGTCGGTTGCGCTGTCGGCAAGATCACCATCGGCGAGGCCATGAAGACCATCTGGCCGTTCCTGGGCGCGAGCGTCCTCGTGCTGCTCCTCGTCACCTACATCCCTGGGCTGTCGCTCTGGCTGCCGGCCCTGTTCCGCTGATCCATCTACTCAAAGAGGCAATGATGACCATCGAAATCCGGCAGGTATGCCATCCCGAGACCGTTCGTCATTTCAGCTCGGCCGAACTGCGCCGCCACTTCCTGATCGAAACGCTCTTCGTTCCGGGCGAAGTCAAACTGACCTACAGCCATATCGACCGTCTGGTGGTCGGCGGCGTAACCCCAGTGTCCGGGGCCATCAAGTTGGAATCGCACAAGCAGATCGGCTCTCCGAATTTTCTCGACCGGCGTGAGCTCGGCGTCGTGAACCTCGGTGGTGCGGGGCGCGTCCATACGGACGGCACCGTTCACGAACTCGCGCCCCGCGATGCGCTCTACATCGCCATGGGCACGAAGGACGTGCGTTTCGAGAGTCAGGATGCGGCCAATCCGGCCAAGTTCTATCTCGTCAGCACCCCGGCGCATGCGCGCTTCGAGACGGTGAAGATCGGCCTCGATCGCGCCCGCCGGGTCGATCTCGGCGATGCGGCGAACGGCAATGTCCGCACAATCTTCCAGATGATCCATCCGGAGGTCTGCCGTTCGGCCCAGCTCGTTCTCGGCATGACGCAGCTCAAGCCGGGCAGCATGTGGAACACCATGCCGGCGCACGTCCACGACCGCCGCTCCGAGGTCTACGTCTATTTCGACATGCAGCCCGCTACCCGCGTGTTCCACTTCATGGGCGAGCCCGACGAGACCAAGCATCTCGTCGTGTCCAACGAGCAGGCGATCCTCTCGCCCGGCTGGTCGATCCATTCCGGCGTCGGCACCAGCAACTACACCTTCGTGTGGGCCATGGGCGGCGACAACCAGGACTTCACCGACATGGACATGGTGCCCATGGACGCTCTGCGCTGAGGACATGGCGATGACGTTCTCCTTCGATCTGACGGGCAAGACCGCTCTCGTCACCGGGGCCAACACGGGCCTCGGCCAGGGCATCGCGGTGGCGCTGGCTCAGGCCGGCGCGTCCATCGTGGCGGTCGGCCGCTCGAGCATGGAAGAGACGGAGAGCCTGTGCCGCGAGGCGGGCGCCGCGTTCCATAGCGTGCAGGCGGACCTGTCCTCCCTTGAACCGATCGAGCGCATCGTCGCCGAGGCCATCACACTGACCGGCCGCGTCGACATTCTCGTCAACAACGCCGGCATCATCCGGCGGGCCGATGCCATCGCGTTCACCGAGCAGGACTGGGACGACGTGATGAACGTCAATCTCAAGTCCACCTTCTTCCTGTCCCAGGCGGTGGCGCGCACGATGATCGCCGATGAACAGGGCGGCAAGATCATCAACATCGCCTCGCTCCTGTCATTCCAGGGCGGGATCCGGATACCCTCCTACACGGCGAGCAAGAGTGGGCTTGCCGGCCTCACGCGGCTTCTGGCCTGCGAATGGGCGTCGAAGGGCATCAACGTCAACGCCATCGCACCGGGCTACTTCGTCACCAACAACACCGAGGCTCTGCGCAATGACCCGAAGCGCAGCAGTGAAATTCTCGGGCGAATCCCGGCGGGCCGCTGGGGTGATCCGACCGATCTCGGTGGCGCCGCTGTCTTCCTGGCCTCGCCTGCGGCAGACTACATCCATGGCATTGTTCTGCCCGTCGACGGCGGATGGCTTGCCCGGTAAATCATTTCGGAGACAATCATGACGCGCAAAGGTTTGGCCTTCGCTTTCGACCGTGACATCGACTGGGATGCTGCAGGCGAGGGCATCCGCCGCAAGGTGCTGACCTATGATACAGGCGTGATGATGGTGCGCGTGGTGTTTGAGGCGGGAGCCGTCGGCGTCCCCCATTCCCATCCGCATGTCCAGTGCAGTCTCGTCGAGCAGGGTGTCTTCGACGTCACTATCGACGGCCGCACCGAGCGGCTGAGGCAGGGAGACAGCTTCCTTGTCCCGCCGAATGCCGTGCATGGAGCGGTGGCCGTTGAGGCCGGCGTTCTGCTCGATGTCTTCACGCCGATGCGGGACGATTTCGTTGCAGCGGACGCGTGAGGTGCATGCCCTGGCAGCCGTAAACGTCCATGCGGCTGCAGGTCATTGCTCATGGATTTCCCGCTAGCTCGGAAAGCCAGTCCAATCCGTCCTCGGTGCGCCCTCGCGGCCGGTACTCGGCTCCGACCCAGCCTTGGTAGTCCAGGCTGTCGAGTGTTCGGAAGATCTCCCGGTAGTTCACCTCGCCCTCATCCGGCTCGGCGCGGCTGGGTACCGCGGCGATCTGGATGTGACCGATAATGTCCACATAGGTCCTCAGTCGCGTGATCAGATCGCCCTGCGTGATCTGCACGTGATAGCAGTCGAACATGAGCCTGATGTTGCGGCGCCCGGCCTGTTCGATGATGGCGGCAGCCTGCTCCACATGGTGGAGAAAGTACCCCGGCCGGTCGCGGTGGTTCATCGGCTCGATCAGAACCGTCATGCCGGCCTGACCGGCCCTGTCGGCGGCCATCCGCAGGTTGGTGATGAAGGTGCGCTCGGCAGCCGTCCGATCATCGGGGGAGACGATCCCGGCAAGGCAGTGGATCGCGGTGGCCCTGATCGTGCTGCCATAGGACAGGGCCTGATCAAGCGCATGCTGGAACTCGCTCTCGCGACCCGTTAAAGCGGCCAAGCCGAAATCACCTGCAGCGGTGTTCCCGACAGGCATGTTCAAACCGAGCATGGTGAGGTCGTGGCTTGCCAGTGCCTCGCGCATGCCATGGGCATGCACGTGGTAGGGCCAGTGCATCTCGACCGCCTTGAAGCCGCAGGAGGCAGCGGTGGCAACCCGCTCGATCTCGGAGCGATCCGAAAAGAGAAAACCGAGATTGGCCGAGAATCGGGGCATGGTTCCTTGCTGCCTGGGCGTTGATGATGCGGAGCAACTTGCGGCAGTGAACAGCACCTCGGGGTCGGATTCAATGTTCTCCAGACCTGGCCTGCGGCCTGCTAAGCCGGCAAGAGCAAGCCGGCGCTGAGCGATCCAAGGTTGGATATGCTATGGCTCACGCTGGGCCCAGGCTGCGGGAGCACGAAGATGTCATCGGAGATGATGAAGAAAATCGTCATCCATCGGGCTGGCGGCTATGAGGAACTGAAGGCCGAAACCCACCCCGTGCCAAAACCAGGCCATCGGCAGGTTCTGATCCGCACCGCGGCCGTCGGGGTGAATTACGCCGATATCTGCGTTCGCTGGGGCGTGTATGAATCGGCGCGCCAGTTCGTCGGCTGGCCCATTACGCCCGGCTTCGAATATTCTGGCCATGTGGAAGAGGTCGGACCTGAGGTTTCGCATGTGAAGCCGGGCGATGCGGTGTTCGGGCTGACCTTCTTCAATGGCTATTCCACACATGTGTGTGCTCCGGCGGACCTGGTCTGGCCCAAGCCTCAGGCCTTGGGTTTCGACGCCGCTGCAGGGTTTCCGGCAGTTCACCTGACGGCCTATCACGGCTTGCTGCAGAATGTGGTGATCCGGCCCGGCATGAAGGTTCTCGTGCACTCGGCCGCCGGCGGGGTGGGCTCGGCTCTGGTCCAGCTATGCAAGCTGCACGATCTGGACGTGATCGGAGTTGTGGGATCGAGCCACAAGGTCGAGCATGTGTCCCAACTGGGGGCTGATGCCGTAATCGACAAATCCCGGCAGCCGCTCTGGGAGGAGGCAAAGCGCCTTTGCCCTCAAGGGTATGACCTGATCTTCGATGCGAACGGCCCTGAAACCCTAGGCCAAAGCTACGGGTATCTGAAGCCGACCGGAAAGCTGCTGGTCTACGGCTTTCACACCATGCTGCCCAAGCAGGGCGGGCGGTTCAGTTATCTCAAGGCCGCTCTTGGGCTGTTGAGGATCCCACGGTTCAATCCCCTGTCGATGACGAGCGAGAATAAAGGCGTGGTGGCGTTCAACCTGTCGTTCCTGTTTTCCCGTTCCGATCTCCTGTGCCCCGCTGTGGACGATCTCATGGCTTGGGTGGAAGAAGGCCGCCTGCGAATTCCGATGGTCCGAACGTTCCCGCTGGCCGATGTGGCGCGGGCGCATCAGGCTCTTGAGTCCGGCAAGACAGTCGGCAAGCTGGTGCTGAGGACGGCGCCGGCCGCTGAGGCGCCCAGCCCTATCCATGGCCTTAAGGCGTGAGGAGTTCAGATCGATCTCTCGACTTGCATCAGAGAAGCGGTATTTAGCCCGCATGGTCTCATCGCGAAGCTACACCATTCGCCAGTGCTTGATGGCTTTCGGCGCCGCCCTCGTGCTGCCGGGTCTCGTCTTCGCGGCCATCCTGCTGTGGCGCTACGCTGTTTCAGAGCGAAATCACTACGAGGAGGAAGCCCTCGGCACCGCCCAGCGCATCATGGCCTCGGTCGATCGCGAGCTCGTCGGGATTCAGGCCGCCGCTCAGGCCCTTGCAACCTCCTCGACCCTGCTCGAAGGCAATTTCGAGGCGTTCCAGCGTCAGGCCCAGATGACCCTTCAATCCTGGTCGCGGGCGAAGCCGGACGACTATGCCATTGTGGTCCGCGACATCACGGGCCAGCAGGTTGCCAATACGCGCCTGCCCTGGGGCTCGCCCCTGCCGAAGGGAGCCAACCTTCCGATCGACCAGCAGGTGATCGCAACCAAGCGCCCCGTTGTCCAGGACCTCTTCATCGGTGCATCGGCCGGCCGGCCGATCATCAGCGTCAGGGTTCCTGTTCTCAGGGATGATACGGTGACTCACGTCCTGTCCATGGCGGTCGAACCCCGGCGGATCGCGGACGTCCTGCAGGCCGAAGGTCTTCTCGGCCAATGGGTTGCCACGGTCATCGACAGGGCAGACCGCGTGGTGGCCCGATCCCGCCGGCATGAATCTTTCGTCGGAAAGCCCGCTCCTGACGAATTCCTCAGGGCAGCTCGGGAGCATGGAGGGATTTGGGAGGGACACAATCTCGAGGGCACCGAGGTTCTCGGGGCGTATTCGCGCTCCGAGCTGTCGAACTGGACAACTTTCGTGGGTGTTCCCGCCGAGATCGTCCAAGCCCCCCTGCGCCGCTCCCTCTGGACTATGTTCGGGCTCGGAATGGGCCTGCTCGGGCTTTCCTTCCTCCTTGCTCTTGGATTCGGAAAGCGCATCGCCGATCCTGTCCAGGGGTTGGTCAGCCTGGCGCAGCGCCTCGGCCGTGGCGAGCCGCTTGCCGCGGCATCGACCGGACTGATGGAGATCGATCGGGTTGGCGAGGCCCTGACGGGCGCCTCGGCAGAGTTGCGCAGCCGCGAGACTGCGTTGGCTCGAAGCGAGGCCCGCCTGCGAGCCACTCAGAACAATGCGGCCGTGGGCATTGCCGAGGTGGACAGGGACGGGCGGTTCGTCTCCGTCAATGAGGCACGCTGCAGGCTGACCGGCCATACGCATGAGGAACTGCTCGGCCTGCATTTCGGCCACGCGGCCGATCCTTCGACGCTGGAACAGGATCTTGACCTGTTCAGGCGCCAGGTCGCAGGCGAGTTCGACACCTATACGACCGACAGCAAGTTCCACCACAAGAGCGGCAGGAGCGGCTGGGCCCGCGTGACCAGCACGGCGGTCCGGGATGATGGAGGAGAGTTCCTTTATGCGGTGCGGGTGGTCGAGGACGTCACGGAGCGTCGCGAGGCCGACCGGCGCCAGAGGCTTCTGATCGACGAGCTGAATCACCGGGTGAAGAACACCTTGGCCACCGTGCAGGCCCTGTCATGGCAGGTGATCCGGCCAGGCGTGCCGCCGCAGGTGGCGCAGCAGCGCTTCCAGGAGCGCCTGCTGGCGCTCTCACGCACGCACAACCTCCTCAATGAGACGCATTGGGAAGGAGCCTCCTTCAGGACGATTCTGGAAACTGAGCTTCAGCCCTACGCAACAGCTCCCTCACGCATCCGGCTCCTCGGCCCTGAGGTGCAGCTTGCTCCGAAATCAGCGGTGGTGCTGGGTATGGCGATCCACGAGCTTGCCACGAATGCCGTCAAGCACGGAGCCCTGTCTCTGGCATCCGGTCAGGTGCAGGTTGACTGGAAGATCAATGAAGCAGGCGGCGGGTCCACTCTCGCCGTCGAGTGGCGCGAGTGGGGCGGACCCCTGCTCGAGGGTCAACCGCATTCCGGGTTTGGCTCCCGCCTGCTGCGACAGACGATCATCCAGGAACTCGCAGGCGAATTGAACATCAGGTTCGAGCATGAAGGCATGTGCTGCACGATTGCCATTCCGGTCGGATCGGCCAGTCAGCAGGCGGCCTGAGTGGAGAGGCACTGGCCGCCTGCCTTGATCACTATGTCTGGCGGGATTGACGATGCTGCCAGTCCCGCCTGTTCAGGCGCCTGCCGGGTCTACTGCCGCGGTGCGTTCGGCGGTGTGTTGCCGGGGGTGTTTACGCTCTGCGGGGGCGGGTTGGTGTTGCCCGCAGCGCCGGCACGGTTGGCATCTGCACTGTAGCGGAACTCAGGCGCGTTCTGCAGGTCGGCCTTGGTCATCTTCACCATGGCGCGGGCAGGGGTATTGGGGTCGCTTCCACCCGTTGTCGTGCCGGCTCCGGCGGTTGTTCCTCCTGTCCCGGTCCCGCCCAAGGTCCCGGCCGCTCCGGGCGAACCGGTGGTGCCTGCGGCTGTGCTGCCGGTGGTGGCCGGCTGGCCCGCTCCGCCGGTGGCGGTGCTCGGCACGGTCGTATCGGCCGTGTTCGTGCGCTGCCCGGTGTTGGCGGAGGCCTGAACCTCCTGGTTCGACATCCACTGCACCTGATCGAACGGGATGGCCACATCCTTCTGGCCGATGCCCAGGAAGCCGCCGACACCCACCACGAGCCCGTGGATCTTGCCCTGGCGGTCCACCAGAACCTCGTCGATGTCGCCGATCTTCTGGTTGTCGGCCCCGTACACGTCGATGCCCATCAGCTGCGAGCCGCGCATCAGATCCGGCGGCATCTGCGTCATCACCTGACCGGATCCCGCAGGCTGTGTGGGAGCCGTCGTCTGGGCCAGGGCCGAACCAGCCAATAGGGCGGTTGCGGCAAGGCCTGCTGCAAGCTGCATCCTCAGCATGTCTTCCTCCTTTGAACAGGGCGTCTTGTGACGCTCACAAGGGGAACGGATGAGGTCGGACAAGGTTCTGACAGATACCGCTTCTTGTACTGCGGCTCCGGCGAAGCTCGATCCCGGATCAGTCCTTGTCTAGAGCCTGTGTCCTTCCCATGCCTGCCGGCAACCGCACCACGCCACCACTGCATGTGCCCAAGCTGATAGTCTTTCGATCCCTTCAATTTGGTATCGCTCTGCGCGGAAAGTCAGTCCACATTTCTCCAGGATACGATAGTCTTCGCGGAGATCACGGGGATCAGGGGCTTTTCATGACCGGTTATGGGGATACCTACTACGCCCGCACCTTGACGGACATTTCACAACGCTCCTCCCTAGAAGGGACGGTGAAGGCCGACGTCGCGATTGTCGGTGGTGGACTTGCGGGTCTGACTGCGGCTCTCGAACTGGCACGAGCAGGCCGTTCGGTTGTGATCCTGGAAGCCGAGCGGATTGGATGGGGCGCGTCGGGGCGCAATGGGGGCTTCGTCGGTCCGGGTTACGCAACAGGTCATGCCAATATTTCACGCATGGTAGGGCCTGATAGAGCCAAGGCGTTGCATCGGCTCTCAATTGAGGGCGTGGGCATCGTCGAAGGAAATATCGACAGCCTTGGTATCGCGGACAACAAGCGCGTCTACGGCAAGATGAGCGTGCTCCGCTATCACGACCCGGACGGTCTCGCCCGCCAATGCGAGATGATGAAGAGGGAGTTCGATTACAGCCTCAAAGTAATGCCAACTGATGCCGTACGAGATGTCTTGCGTTCGCCAAAATACTACCAGGCCCTCTACGATCCTGCTTCCTTTCACTTCCACCCCCTCAACTATGCTCGTTCCCTGGCGAGAGCGATCGAGGCCTTAGGCGGAAGAATCTTCGAGAGCTCCCGGGTGACCCGCTGCAATGTCGAGGGAGCCGAAAAGGTCGTCAGAACGGCACGCGGCGAAGTCAGGGCACGCGACGTGATCTTGGCGGGTGGCGGCTATACGGACGATCTGATGCCTCGCCTGCGCCGCAGCATTCTCCCGATTGCAACTTATGTGCTCCTGACGGAGGCGGCGCCGGAGAGGATTGCCGAGGCCGTGCGCACGCCCATGGCGATCAGCGACAACCGTCGTGCAGGCGATTACTACCGCCTCGTCGACGAAGGGGCGCGGCTTCTCTGGGGAGGCCGGATCACGACGCGAACCACGGAGCCGCGCCGGCTGGCAAAGATGATGCAGCAAACGATGATCTCCACCTATCCTCAGCTTGAGGGTGTACGTGTGGAGACGGCGTGGTCGGGTCTCATGGCCTATGCGCGTCATCTGATGCCGCTCATCGGGCAACTTCAGCCGGGTGTCTGGTATGTGTTCGGTTTCGGCGGGCGTGGCATGAACACAACGGCTATTGGAGGCAGAGTGATCGCTGAGGGCATCCTCGGCACCAGTGATCGGTACCGCCTCTATGAACCCTTCAGCCTCGTGTGGAACGGCGGCCCCTTCGGAGTCGCTGCCGCGCAGCTTACCTACTGGACCTACCAGGCCATGGATCTTGCCAAGGAGCGTCGGGCGGCACAGGCCGCCTGATCAGTGCTTCAGACGATGCGCTAATCGTGCCCAAGGCGCATGCGGCGCTCCAGGAACCGGCTGTAGGCACCCATTCCGTAGGAGAAGATCAGGAACACGACGGCCGCGAAGACGTAGCCTTCCATGACGGCAATGCCAACCCAGTTCGGATCCGTCATCGCCGTGCGAACGGTGGAAAGAAAATCCAGAAGCCCGATGATCGTGACGAGCGTCGTGTCCTGGAAGAAGCCGATGGAAATGTTCACCAATGGCGGAATGGCGATCTTAAGAGCCTGCGGCAGAACAACGAGGCGCATGGACTGCCAGTAATGCAGGCCCATCGCGCTGGACGCCTCGTGCTGGCCGCGAGGAATCGCCTGCAAGCCGCCGCGGACCGCCTCCGCGATATAGGCCGCCGCGAAGATGATGATGGCGATCTGTGCCCGCAGCAGCTTGTCCACCGTTATGCCGCTCGGCATGAAGAGCGGCAGCATGACGGATGCCATGAACAGGATGCTGATGAGAGGCACGCCCCGGATGACCTCGATGAAGACGATGGCGATCACGCGAATGGCGGGCATTTTCGAGGAACGCGCCAAGGCCAGAACGACGCCCAGAGGAAAACCGAATGCGAGCCCGACCCCCGAGAGCAGGAAGGAGAGGGGCAATCCGCTCCATTGGGTCGTCGGCACGTAGGGGAGGCCGAAGACGCCTCCCCAGATCAGGGTTGCTGTCGCGACGATCGTCACGCCCCAAAGAACGAGAAGATTCCTGTTCCAGAAGCGCGGGATCATGGTGATCCCGATGGCTCCCAAGAACAGGACCATGGCGAGCGCCACGCGCCAATGCTCGTCATAAGGATAAACGCCGAAGATCATGAAGCGAAGCTTGGCCTCGTAGAAGGGCCAGCAGGCGCCCTGTCCTACTTTGCAGGCCTGTGCGCCTCCTTCCGTGACGGCTCGGGTCACGAGCCAGCCATATGCGCCTTTGACCCCAAGCCACAGGACCCACAGGCAGGCCAGTGTAACGATGGCATTGACGGGTGTCCCGAAGAGCGGCTTGAGCGTGCGATGGAGCAGGCGGCGCTCCACGCTCGGCTCACGCTGAACCGGCATTTTCAATTGTGCCTCGGCAATGTCGGTCGCTGTCGTCATGGCCTAGCGCTCCTTCAGCGCGACGCGGCTGTTGTACCAGTTCATGAACAGGGAGATCATGATCGACAGGCCGAGATAGACCAGCATGAAGATCGCAATTCCCTCAATGGCCTGCCCGGTCTGGTTCATGGTCGTGTTCGACACCATGACGAGATCCGGGTAGCCGATGGCGATCGCGAGCGATGAATTCTTGAACAGGCTCAGATAGCTGCTGGTGAGCGGCGGAATGATCACGCGCAGCGCCTGCGGCAGAACGACGAGCCGCATGGTCGAACCGTCCCTCAGGCCCAGTGCACGCGCCGCCTCCCACTGACCTTTGCGCACCGACAGTATCCCGCTTCGCACGATCTCGGCGATGCCGGCTGAAGCAGAGAGGGCAAGACCAACCAGAAGAGCCGTGAATTCCGGAGTGAGCTGGGAGCCGCCGGTCAAGCGAAAGCGTCCTTTCTCTGGGATGCTGAGCGTGAGATCGGGTTGAAGGATCAAGGCTGCGAGAACGGGCGGGAGGACAAGAGCCAATGCGACCAAGGGCCAGGTTATCCGCGCCTTGCCCGTTCTGATGCGTTCGGCCGTTGCGCGGCGGTGCACAAAAATTCCGAGAACTCCTCCCAGAATCAGCGCCAGGAAAATGACCGTGTGGGCGCTCGTCCATATCAGGGATGGTACGGTCAGGCCGCTGTTGCTCAGAAAGACGTGGGGCAGAATCTCCCATGCTTCGCGCACGGCCGGAAGACCCGTGACGATGAGGGCATACCAGAGGAAAAGATAGAGCAGAAGCGGCACATTGCGCAGCGCTTCGACATAGAGGAAGGCCAGAAAGGCAAGCAGCGGGTTTCGCGAAAGACGCGCGATCCCGACGAAGAGGCCGATAATGGTCGCGAGCACGACACTCCAAGCCGAAACCCAGATCGTGTTGACGATACCGACCAAGATGGCGCGGCCATACGTGTTGGTGGGCTTGTAGTCGATCATGGACTGGCTGATAACGAAGCCGGCTTCACGGCTCAAATAGCCGAAGCCCGTGGCGATGTTCTGCTCCGCCAGCTTCTGCGATACGTTCGAAAACAGATAAAGTCCGATAAGAATGATGCTTCCGACAGCCAGAACCTGGTAGAAGATGGCCCGAAAGCGAAGATTATAAAGGAGACTCGTCCCGCTCGACGCATCGACGCGCATGATGATCCTTTCCGGATTCTGTCGAGGGTGAAACGGGCGGCCAAGGGCCGCCCGTTGATCTCAGATTACCGGAATGGCGGTGCGTAGAGCAGGCCGCCCTTGGTCCAGAGCTCGTTCGGGCCGCGCGTCAGGCCTAGCCGGGTCTTCGGTCCGAGGTTCCGATCGAAGACTTCAGCGTAGTTTCCGACGGACTTGATGATGTTGTAGGCCCATTTGTTGTCGAGGCCGAGCATCTTGCCGAAATCGCCGTTCACGCCGAGCATGCGCTGAATCTCGGGATCCTCGCTCTTGAGATACTCGTCCACATTAGCCTGGGTAACACCCTTCTCTTCCGCGCCGATGAGAGCGTAGATCGACCAGTTCAGGATATCGCGCCAGTTCGGGTCGTTCTGGCGGATGGTCGGAGCGAGAGGCTCTTTCGAGATGGTCTCGGGCAGAACCACGTATTGGGCAGGATCGTTTGCGATGGCGCGAACGGAAGCTAGGTCCGAGCGGTCCGTCGTGATGGCATCGCAGCGGCCGTTGAAGAAAGCATTGCGCCATTCATCGGAGTTCTCGAACACCACGGATTCATATTTGATGTTCTTCGGACGGAAGAAATCCTCAAGGTTCTGGAGCGTCGTGGTGCCGGGCAGCAGGCAGATCGCGGCGTCGGCGAGCTCGCTTGCGCTCTTCACGTTGAGTTTCGCCGGTGCCATCAGGCCCTGGCCGTCGTAGAACACCACCGGGCCGAAATCGAGGCCAAGCGATGCGTCGCGCGTGAAGCTCCAGGTGTTCTGGCGGGATAGAATGTCCACCTCGCCGGATTGAACCGCCTGGAAGCGGACATTGGTGTTGAGCGGAACATACTCGACCTTGTCCGGGTCAGCGAAGATGGCGGCCGACACCGCGCGGCAGATGTCGACGTCGAAGCCGCGGCGAACGCCTTTGTCATCGGCGTAAGAGAAGCCGGGAGCGACCGGCGAAACGCCACAAAGGATCTTGCCGCGCTTCTTGACCGTATCGAGCGTCGATTGAGCGGAGGCCGGCGCTGCTGCAAAAGCGGCGACACCCGCGATGAGGGCCGTCGTAAGCCAGCGGCCCATGGACTTTGACTGTATCATTTCATTCCCTCTTCTTCCGCGCCTTATCCGGTCGCTAACACATCAAGCTAGACCCGAAACAACCACGGTTTCAAGGGCAGATTTTCCCAACGTAAAGTCTTTGAGACCTTGCGGCTGACTAAAAGGTATGCAGACTTATTGGCCTTCAATTGTAGCGAAAGCTGCAACAGCTGCCTGCTGTGCGAGTGCCCCATGCCCATCCTCCCCAAAGCCGACATCGTCCTCATGAACGGCCGCATCTTTTGCGGGCTTTCCGAACCGGTGGCCGAAGCCATCGCCCTCTGGTCCGGACAGGTCCTTGCAACAGGATCCGCTGCCGACATGGAGCCTCTCATCGGTCCGGCGACACGGGTGATCGATCTTGCGGGCCGCCTTGCGACGCCAGGGCTGTGCGACTCCCATATGCATCTTCTCCCTTATGGAGTGATCATGGGCCACGTGGACGTGCGTCCATCTTCCGCCCCGACTCTTGCCGCCTTGCTCGAAAGAGTTAGGCAGCGTGCCGCGATGACGCCTCCGGGGCAGTGGATCCAGGGCCGCGGCTATGACCAGTTCGAGCTTGATGTCAGGCGCCATCCTCTCCGTGAAGAGCTTGATGCTGTGGCGCCTGATCATCCCGTTGCGATCGTGAGAGCCTGCGGTCATGTGACGATCTGCAACTCGAAGGCGCTCGAACTTGCGGGCATCGATGAGAGAACTCCGGTTCCACAAGGCGGTGCAATCGAGCAGCGGGATGGGCGCCTGACCGGCCTTCTGGCCGAGACTGGGCGTGACCGCCTCAAGGCCGTGCTGCCGGAGCCGACGGATCAGGAACTCGTTCAGGCCATCGATGATGCCGGCCGCGCATGCCTGTCCTACGGGATTACCAGCGTGATGGATGCCGGAGTCGGCATGAGAGCAGGCTACCGAGAGGTCGCCGCCTATCGCACGGCCCAGCGCCTCGGCCGCCTGCCTGTGCGGACGACCCAGTGCCTGCTGGGCGGGCCGGGAGGCATCGTCGAACAGGCCTATGCCGATGGCGTGGTCACGGGCGCGGGCGATTCCATGCTGCGTGTCGGGCCGGTGAAGATCTTCACCGACGGCAGCGCCGGCGGCCGCACGGCCGCCATGACCGAGCCTTATGTCGGAGAGCCCAAGACCACCGGCCTGATGCTCCTGCACGACAACGAGATGAAGGACCTCGTGCATGATTATCACGCAAAGGACTACCAGCTCGCCGTTCATGCCATCGGGGATGCTGCCATCGAGCAGACTTTGAACGCTTTCGAGCTTGCGCTCGAGGCGATGCCGGATCCTGACCGCCGCCACAGAATCGAGCACGCCGGCTATGCAAGGGCCGACCAGAACGCCCGCATGAAGCGTCTGGGCGTTCAGCCGGTGCCGCAGCCGGTGTTCATCTATGACTTCGGCGATCTTTACGTTTCGGTTGTGGGCGAAAAGCGCGCGAAGCCCTCATATCCCCTCAAAACCTGGATCGATCTCGGCTTCAAGCCTGCTGCCGGCAGCGATGCTCCGGTTTGCGACATCAATCCCTTCCCGAACTTCTTCTCGATGCTGACGCGCAAAACGTCCCATGGAACCGTCATGGATGAGCGGGAGGTGGTGTCCATCGAACAGGCCATTACCGCTTTCACGGAGTTCGGGGCCTATGTGAACAAGGCCGAGCATGAATGGGGTCGCCTTGTTCCCGGTCTGGCAGCGGATGTTGCGGTTTTCTCGCGCGATCTCCTCACCGCTTCGCCGGAGGAAATCCTGCAGGATACCCGGTGCGATCTCACGATCCGCGGTGGAGAGGTGGTCTTTGATCGACACGGAGCGGTTGAGATCAAATAGGCCCCGGGGAATCTCGGGGCCTCTTGTATTCCGCGCGACTTTCTCAAACGGCATCAGCCGCGGATCGGAAAGACCCGTGGACTCAATTCCTCAAGCCCGCGTCCGGCCCAGTCGCGCTGAGGTGCGGCCGCGATGGCCTCTGCCTGCCCCCTGCGCAGCATCTTGAGATCCTCGCCGATATCGAAATCCAGGACCTCGCCGTTTCGGACCACCTGCCGGCCGTCGACATAGACATCCTTAATGGCTCTGTCGTTGGCCGAGTAGACGAGGCTGCGGATAGGCTCGTAGTCAGGCTGCATATAGGGATTGCTCATGTCAACGACCGAGAAATCCGCCTTGCATCCTGGTGCAAGGCGTCCGAGATCGGGACGGCGGATCATATCGGCGCCGACCGCTGTCGCCGCCATGAACGCATCACGGGTGGTGGAGGCCGTGAAACTGCCGGCAACGATGCGGCCGGCATAGCAGGCCATTCGGAGTTCATCGAGCATGTTGTGAGGGAAGCTGTCCGTGCCGATGCCGCACCGGATGCCTGCCTTCACATATCGGCTCAGGGTATTCAGGGCGATGCCGCGCCGGGCGAAGACCACGGGACAATGTGCCACCTGAGCGCCGCTGTCGCGCAGGCGCTCGAAATCATTGGCATGCGGCCAGTGCAGCCAGGGATGATCGTTCAGGAAGATGCAATGGCCGATGATCGTGTCCGGGCCGAGCGCGCCGATCCTGTCCAGCCATTCGATAGGCGTGGAGCCGTAGCGCCGCATGATCTCCTGAAACTCCACGATGCTCTGAGCGGCATGGATCTGGATCGGCTGGCCTCGCTCCCGCGCGGCGTCGAGCGCGTCACGAATCTGCCCCTCCGTGCAGGTATCGATCTGCGCGGGGCCGATGAAGCCCGCGATGCGTCCGCTCGGATGCTTCGAGGCAGCGTCGGCGATGGCGATGGCCTCGCGCAGCAGCCGGTCACCCGTCGCGGGATCGAGGTCGTATTCCACCGAGTGGCCATTCGTGGTTTTCCAGGGCCCTGAACGGAACATTCCCCAGAGCACGGCGCGGATGCCGGTTTCCGCATATTCGTCGGCCCAGGTCTCACGGGGCCTGCCGAGATCGCAGATGGTCGTCACACCGCTCTTCAACAGTTCCGATGCTGCAACGCGCAGAGCCGGACGTGTGTATTCCGGGCCGATCTGAAAGACCGGCATGAACTCGTAGAGGGAACTCTGGCCAAGGCGGGGACTGCCGAGCTCTTCCAGCATGCCCTTCCAGCCCGGCTCGTGTCCGGGATGGCTGTGCACGTTCACGAAGCCGGGAATGATCATCATGAGGCTGGCGTCGACCTCCGTATCGACAGAGCCGGAATAGCCTTCACCCACATGAATGATGTCGGAGCCTCGGATCACGAAGTCCGCATTACGAAGGTAGGCATGGGATTGAGCCGCCTCATCCCAGGCAACCACCCAGTCGCAGTTTCGGAAGCGGGTCGTCTTGGCGGCAGCACTGGTCATTGCGGATTCCATAGGCATGGCACCTTTGCAGGACGGAAGGAATAGTTATCTGGCAGTGGCACGTGACAGGCGGACGTGACCGACCGCCATGGCGACTGCAGCTTGCGTGGGTTCGACTACGGGAATGCCGACAGCCGCTTCCAGGGCCGCCCTGTATCTGGCCATGCCGGCGCATCCCATGACAAGGACATCGGCTCCATGGACATCTTTCAACGTGCGTCCGACCTCGATCATTCGGCTGAGCGCCCGGCCCTCATCGGCAAGCTCCGCAACACCCAGCCCGATGGGCAGATCAGCTGCAAAGCGGCCCATGACGCCCATGGCACCAAAATAGCGAAGATGCCTTGGAATGGATGTCGGCAGGATGGCGATGACGCCAAATCGCTGGCCAAGAGTGAGCGCTGTGAGCACGCCGCACTCGGCAATGCCGAAGACGCGATGGCGGCTCTGCTCGCGAAGCGCGTGAAGGCCGGGATCCGAGAAACAGGCAATAACAAAGGCGTCCGCACTGTCCTCAAGTTCCGAAGCTTTTCGCAGGATAGGGGTGATGACGCCGTCGACATCCCGCTGCGACTGGATGCCGGGTGGGCCCTCAGACAGGGATAGGCATACGATGCCCGGCCCGTCGGCGCTGCGGAGGGGAGACACGGCCCTGTCGATTTCTGCCGTGACATTTTGAGAGGAGTTCGGATTGATCACATAGACTGATGGACCCATGACGATCTTATCCTCGACGAGCAAGCGGCAGGGAGTAGGGGGCAAGAGTGGCGATAGGGCGGCCTTGAGGATCGTCCTGCTCGGCTCGTCGGCATGCGCGCTTCTGCGCATCCTGCAGTTCGCGAACGGCCCCATCGTAGTCCAGGTTGAGAACGCGACGGTCCTTCACGACGGCCTGGCCGTCCACATAAACATCGCGAATGGCGCGCTCCGCCGCGCAATGGACCAGATTTCGCAGCGGATCGTGGACCGGCTGCATGGCGGGATGGCTCAGATCCACAAGGGACAAGTCCGCCTTAGCACCGAGCGCCAGCCGTCCGATATCGCTACGGCCAAGAGCTTTTGCTCCACCGGTCGTGGCGGCGGAAAACAGGCCGCCCGTGTCGAGATCGAAGACGCTGCGGCCAGCAACGCGTGAGCAGATCAGCGCCTCTCGCAACTCCTCCAGCATATTGAAGGGATAGCTGTCGGTGCCAATGCCCACATTCACGCCAGCACGACGATACGCGCCTACGCTTTCCAGGGTCATGCCGCTGCGCGCAAAGGTAACGGGACAATGCGCGACCGACGTTCCGCTCCTGGCCAATCGGGCAAGGTCGTCCCGGCTGCGCTGCCGGGTCCAGGAATGATGATCGAGAAAGATGCAGTGGCCGAGGATCAGGTCCGGCCCGAGGACGCCCAGGCGCTCAAGCATGGCCGGGGCGGTCTCGCCGGTACGCCGAAGCAGTTCCTCGTGTTCAGCCATGGTCTGGGCCGCATGAATCGTGATGCGCATTCCCCGGCTGCGGGCTTCCGCGACCGCTTCTTGAATCAGCTCCTCGGAGCAGGTCTCGATCTGAGATGGGGCGATTACGCCATCGATGCGGCCGCCGGGATGCGCGCGGGCCTGTTCCACAAAGGCCAGCGCTTCGGCATAACGCTCCCGTCCTTGCACTGTGTTCCACTCGAAGTCGAGCCGGTGACTGCCAGCCATACGCCACTGGGCCTCACGGAAGCCGGGGGCAAGGTACGATCGCAATCCGCTCTCGGCGGCGAGTGAGAGCCATTTCGGGGCTGGCGAGGCGATATCCAGATAGGTGGTGACACCGCTGCGCATCAAGTCGCTGAGCATCACGGTCTGGCACGCGGCCTTGGCGTCCGCGTCCGCATCGATCAACGCCGAATACTCATAAAGAGCGTTGCCCCACAGAGCGGCGGTTCCGACGTCCTCGAACAGGCCTTTCGCGATCGGCTCGTCGCCGGAATGGCAGTGGATGTTGACGAGGCCGGGCAGCACCATGAGGTTCGTGCCGGAAATCTCCTCATCGACCGGGCCCTGATAGGTTGGGCTCACATGAAGGATACCGGCCTCGGAGAAGGCGACATCGACGTCCTGCAGGTACACATGTTGCGAGGTGCCCTCATCCCACGCAACCGCCCAAGCAGCATTTCGAACGACCGTTACTGTGCCTGTCATGATCTACCGAGCCGATGGAGGATTGAGTCTTTGATCATAGAAGGTCCGCGCCGAAATTGGTGGCGGGGTCGAGTTCAGGGCTCAATTTTCCGGTAGGCCGCATGGAAGCCGAGCGCCCGCGCAGTTGCAGTCGCCCGGATCCCGGAGCGGCATGGAGTTTTCCATCGGAAACCAGCGTCTCGCCTCGGCGTAGGACTGTTTCCGGCCAGCCCTTCAGCCTGCGCCCAGCAAAGGGGTTGTAGCCGACATTGTCGTGCAATCCGTCGTCCGTGAGCATCACGTCACGATCAGGATCCCAGATTGCGATGTCCGCGTCTGCGCCGACAGCAATGGCGCCCTTTCGAGGATGGAGGCCGTAGATCCTCGCCGGAGCCGCGGCCGTCAGGTCCACGAATTTCTCAAGGCTCGATCGTCCCTGGCTCACCATGGCGTCAAAGAGCAGAGGCAGCCGGGTTTCGAGTCCAGGCAGCCCGTTCGCAATTTGCTTGAAATCCGGGTTAGGCCCCGAGGCAAGCTTCCCGCTCGCATCGAATCTGTAGGGCGCATGGTCGGAGGAGACGACCTGAAGGTCCCCGAGGTCGAGTCCCCGCCACAATGCTTCCTGGTCGGCCGTCGTACGAGGGGGAGGGCTGCACATCCATTTCGCGCCTTCGAGCCCTGGTCGGTCCAAATCCTGTGCGGTCAGGAACAGATATTGCGGGCAGGTTTCGGCGAACACCTTGATGCCCTCGCCACGTGCACGCCGAATGACGGCTGCGCCCTCGGCAGTGGAGACATGGAACAGCATGATCGGCTGATCCAGCAATTGGGAGAAGCGGATGAGACGCTCGAACGCCTCGATCTCGCACACCCTTGGATGACTTACGCCATGAAACTTCGGCTCGACGTAACCACGAGAGACCAGCCTGTCGGCCATCCATTTGATCACGCCGTGATTCTCGGCATGGGCACAGACCAGGGCACCGTGCTTACGGGCGACCATCATCACGTCCAGAACCTGCTCATCGAGCAGACGCACGCGATCATAGGTCATGAAGATCTTGATCGATCGGTGGCCGGCTTCGATCAGCCGGGGCAGGTCCTGTTCCAGCGTTTCAGGCGTCGGATCGGAAATCCAGAGATGGAACGCATAGTCCGTCAGGGCGCCCGCTTCGGCGAGGCGCGAATAATTCTCGACCACATCGCGCAGTCTGTCGCCACGATGTTGCGCGGCGAAGGAGATGACGGTTGTCGTTCCGCCGAAAGCCGCAGAGCGGGTTGCCGTCGCGAACGTATCGGCATTCATCAACCCGCCGCCCGAGAGCTGCTCGATATGGCAATGAGCATCCACGCCGCCAGGGAGAACGAACTTTCCAACTGCGTCGATGGTGTGGGGTCCGTGCAGCTCCCGTCCGAGTGCCGCGATCACTCCACCTTGGACCGCCACATCCATTCTCGAGACGCCTTCAGTGGTCGCGACACGACCACCTTTGATAACCAGATCGTACTCGGCCAATGAATCCCCCAAAGCCCTAGGGTGACGATTTTCTTACTTCTGCTTTGTGGAGCACAATGTATGCAGATGAATGGAACGTCAGCAAGGAGAAGTTGGCGGCAACACGGTGCTCAATCGGCAATCAAAGAGGTCACATGTTTCTCGGAAGAAATTTCCGCACTGCAACCTGGTGCAGTGTTACCATATTCTCCTAGACGTTCTGAGCCTTCCGTTTGTTCAGAACTCCTTTGGCAGTACCACCGAGAACTCTTGGTCGTTTTCGTCGACGAAATAGAGGTCCGTGCTGAAGCCCTGATCGTCGATGAAGTGCAGGACGCGCGATGGCTCATTGAGAGCGTAAGGAACGAGCAGCGTCACCAGGTTGTGCTGCCGGGCAGCGGGCACTTCGGCGGCAAGATGCCATTGCAGCGGAAGGCCTTCGATCTCCGCCGGATCCACATCCAGAAAGCCCTGATGCTGCCGGAGAGCGGGCTTGCCCGCGCTGCTGAAGACGAAATGGCCGTAGAGGCCTGCCTGCTTGCCAGTCACCCGGAAGGTGTGGCCGCCGATCTCCATCTCGTTCTCGGTGTGGAACAGGAACGTGATCGGCTCCGGCTCGTCGAGCGAGACCCGGTCAACGATTACAAAATAGCGCTCGCGCACGAAATGCACGTCGCGCTGTGCCAACCTCACTCCGGGATTGAGAGACCGGTAGGCGGCGGTGGCGTCCCCGCTCATGAAGATACTCGTGGCATCCTGCTTCACGGCGAGAAGTTTGCCAGAGGCTGCTTTACCTAGGGCCTTGTCGCGCTCTGCGTACTGGCCCTTGCCGCCGATCAGGATGGCATTCTTTGAGCGCGTCTGACGGCGCCACAGGCGATGCATGGAGGAGTTGAACGCCACGTAATAGCCGCCCTGGATGGCCAGATCCTCGCCAAAGGCACGCAACAGGAACGCGTTCTGGTCTCCGTGGCTATGGCTCAGGGAGCCGTAGGGACTGCTCTTGAAGACGAACTGGAGGTGGCGTTCCGGATCGCTCATGTTGTTCTGAAGAGCAACCCAGCCGACATCGTGGAAGACATGCAGCAGCGGCAGATCCGTCGGTGGTCTGGCCTCCACTGCCGTGAGGTCATGGGCGTATTGCAGATCCTCGAAGGCGAAGTCCCACCAGCCGTAATTGTAGAACAGGTCCTCGGTGCCGGGATCGTCGCGCTTCACCTGCTCGAAATACCACTGGTAATGCCCGTTGCCTGTTGCCCCGGCGAACTGGCGCATGTTGTAGCCGGTCTTGAGGCTTGGCGGATCACCCATGGTGGAATCGTCACCAAAGCACGTGCGGCGCACTCCTGGCGCCTTGGTGTAGAGGGGGAAGTTGCCGGTTGCCTGGAAAAAGGTTCGCTGGAGAACGTCGACGCCGTAGTAATTGCGGATGAGCCCGGCTGCTTCCAGCAGATAGGCCATGCCGGTGGTCCAGTAATGCGGCCCTTCCGCCCAGCCGCCATCCCTGGCGCCCCATGGAGAGTAGATGCTGAACAGATACTCGACTGTGTAGTCGAGCCAGTCGCGGACTTCCTTATCCTCATCATCCAGCAGAGCGATGCAGCAGGGCGTTAGCACGGCTGACAGGGCCCGCACCGCATGGCTGTCATAAGGAAAGATGTGGATGCGGGCATGGCCGATGACATGGTCGGCGATTTCGCGGGTTCTCGCGAGGAGGCCCGTCCGGACGATCGTTCGCTCCTGCGCATCAAGGCAGCCGTAGAGCCAATCGTAACCCCAGGCGAGGGCGCTCGCCACGCGGAACGCAGCCTCGTCGTTATAGGCACGCGATGTCGGCCCGAGCACATCCCAGTCGGCGACAGCGAGAAGCCATTCCTTGGCCCGCACGAGAAGTTCCTCATCTTCCAGCAGGCGGCCTGCGATCGCCAAGTGTCGTATGGCGTAGATCACCTCCTGGCAATCGATGTACATCTGCCGCCATAGGGAGGCGACCCGCGTGTTGTTGGGATAAGGTGCGGGCTCGGCGATGATCGGCCGGTCGATCCATGGCTTGACGGAACGTTCGTAGAAATTCCGAAAGCCGCAATGGTCCGGATTATCCTTCAGGGCTGCGGCGAAGGCGCGGGCCTTGTCCTGGTTCAGCCAGAGCCGCGGATGGGACTGATGGGCTGCCTTGGCCCGGGCCGTGTCGGACGGGAGCGGCACCGGATCCAAGCCTGTTGGCACAGTGAAGCAGCGGCTATCGCTCCAGGCGCTCGCAGGAGCGCGCTCGTCGGGATCCCAGACGGCATAAGCCCATGAATATTCACCCGGAGCATAGCCGTGATCCGGCGTGAAAAAGTTTCTCGGCAGGTTCTCGTAGATGAAGAGGGGCTTGCCGTTCACGCTGCCGCCCTCTGTCACCTTCAGAACGTAGCGTGACCCTTCATCCAGAGTTGGAAGCCACACGAACCGCGGCGGATTCTCATAGACCTCTTCGGCGTCCGGTGTGTATTTCACCGTCAGCGTACCGGCCTTCGGCTGATCGAGGATGGTCTGCTTGGCTGCGGAGGGCGTGGAGACGCTGGTCGACATGTGGGCGGATCCAATGGTGGGGAGCCGCCAGCCCGGAGGCTGGCGGCAGACGTTCAGCGATATTGACGGTCGTAGGCTTTCTGCATGACGGCGAGAACCTGATCCAAGCCGAGTTTCTTCAGCTGAGCGTTGTAGGTCTCCCAGTCCTTGTCCACGTCTCGGGAGCCCAGGATCCAGGCCTGCATCTGCTCGATCATGAATGTTTGTATATTGGGCATGTGACGGTCGAAGACCTGACGCTCGTCCGTTGTCATGCTCACGCCGAGGAACTCGTCGATGAGGTAATTGCCTTTCTCGTAGAGCTCGATGCCCTTGAGAGCGTTCTCGTCGGTCCATTGGCGCTCATACTCATAGTCCTGCCAGAAGCCGATCGGGATCTGCGCACCGATGTCCCACATCTGCGCATTCACCGGTGCCTTGGCGCTCAGGATCTCCGGCTTGTAGCGAGGCTTGCCGTCGACCATGTCGTAATGCTGCCCCTCGACACCGAAGTTCGAGAGAAGACGGCCTTGCGGCGTGAAGTAGAAATCGAAGAGCTTGATCGTTTCGACCGGGTTCTTGTTGGCGACGGTGATCGCCCAGCCGTCAGGCCGCAGCCGGGCGCGACGGTTCTCGTTGATGCGCTTGCTAGAGGCACTGGCCGGCGGGGCAACCGCCAGGAACTTCATGCCCGGCACCTTGTCCTTGAGGCTCGTGTTGTAGCTGGCGGTCGAGGCGAACCAGTCATAGGTCATGCCGCCCTGGTTAGCACCAAGAAGCGCCTCACGGGCGCGAGCGCGGCGGGTATAGACCTCCTTGTCGATAAGACCCTCCGCATACCATTTGGCGATGTTGCGGATGCCAGTCTTGTAGTTGTCGCCGGTGTAGGGGTGCTTGACCTTGCCATTATCGATGTAGAAGTCGTGTTGAGCATCCGAACCGCTCGAGCGACCGTCCCAGAACACGACGAGACGCTGGAGCTCGCTGTCCGGCTCCCGGAAGAAGAGTGGCACCTCGTCCTTCTGGCCGTTTCCATTCGGGTCACGCTCGCGGAAGGCCTTCAGCACCGTGTAGAGCTCATCCACGGTTTGCGGCGGCTCCAGGCCAAGCTTCTCCAGCCAGTCGTAGCGGATAAACCAGCCGCGGGCATATTTGCCGTCCGGCACATAAGGAACCCAGTAGATGTTGCCGTCCGGTGCCGTGATGGCCTTGCGCACGGTCTCGTTCTCGGCGAGGAACCGCTTCAGGTTTGGGGCGTGCTGGTCGATGAGCTTGTTGAGGGGCTGGAAAGCGCCCTCCATTCCGTAGCGCACGAAATCGTGGCGGAGCTCATTGCCCGCAACAATGTCAGGCAGGTTGCCCGAGGCCATCAGGAGGTTGAACGCCTCTCGGCTGAGAGTGGTGGCCTTTGACGCGACGTTCTTCAGCTTGATGCCGGTGAGCCGGTTCAATTCCTTGGCCACGGGCCAATCGTCGTTCCACACGTACTTGTCGCGAAAGTGCATGTGGATCGTCAGTTCGAGCGGCTTGCCAACGATCTTGGCTGTCTTGGCTGTCTTGGCGTCCTGAGCCGCAGCCGGCGCTCCGGCCAGCAAGGCCGACAGCAGCGCAGCCGTCATCATCCTCTTCATCGTAGTCCTCCAATAGCGTTTCCCTTGGGGCTCGCCGACCCGGCACGGCGTTCCATCGTCATTCTTTGACTCCGCCGAGTGTGATGCCTTTGTTGAAGTACTTCTGGACGTACGGGAAAACGATCACGATGGGCAGGATCGACACGACCATGATGGCCGCCGTGATCGTCTCGAACGAGTATTCCGTCGACATGAGCCCGCTGGCGAAGCTGTCATCGCTGCGCATGTCCACGATCGTCCGCTTCAAGTAGACCTGAAGGGGGACCTTCTCCTCGCTGCGCAGAAGCACCATGGCCCAGAAATAGCCGTTCCAGCGGGAGACGAGGCAGAGGAGCGCGACTGTCATGATCGCCGGCTTGGCGAGCGGAATGAAGATCTTCCACAGCAGCTGGAAGTCGCTCGCGCCGTCGATCCGGGCGGCCTCCTCGAACGAAGCCGGCACGGATTCGAAGTAGTTGCGCAGAAGGATCACGTTGAAGGCATTGCAGGCGAAGGCCAGGACGATGCCAAGGCGAGCGTCAAGCAGGCCGAGATCGCGGATGTTGAGGAAGAAAGGGATGAGACCCGCATGGAACCACATGGTAAAGGCCACCATGAATCCGATGATGCGGCGTCCCCTGAGCCGTGCCCGCGACAGCGCGAAGGCGCCCGGCACCATGATGAGGAGGCTCGTGAGCGTGCCGAAGAAGGCATAGAAGAGTGTATTGCCATAGGCGATCCAGAACTTCTGGTCCGCAAGCACATACTCGTAGGCGGCGAGCGTGACGTCCACCGGCCAGAGCGTGACTTGGCCTGACGTGACCGCGAAGCCGGAACTCAGCGAGGCCGACAGAATGTACACAAAGGGGTACAGGGTGCTGAGCACGAACAGCAGGAGCAGAGCCGTGTTGGCGAAGCCAAAGATCCTGTCTCCCCGGGTATAGAGATTGAAGGGTTCGTGTGAGGTGTCGGACGGGAGCGCACGAGCGGACATACTGGAACCTCACCAGACCGAGTGCTGGCTGTAGCGACGGCTCAGCCAATTGGCGCCCACCACGAGGACGAGTGCCACCACCGCGTTGAAGAGATCCGCCGCCGTGCCGAGCGCATATTGGTTGTTCTGGAGGCCCGCACGGTAGATGAAGGTCGAGATCACATCGGCCGTCTCGAAGGTGGCGGGCTGGTAGAGCAGGATGATGTATTCGAAATTGACCTCGATGAGTTGGCCGACGCGGATGATCAGCATGATCATGATCACTGGAAGGAGCGACGGCAGCGTGATGTAGCGGATCATCTGCAAGCGCGAGGCACCGTCCATGCGGGCGGACTCATAGAGCGCCGGATTGATGCCGGCGATGGCGGCCAGATAGACGATCGAGTCGAAGCCAGCCTCCTTCCAGATGTTGGAGCCGATGAAGATCGGGCGGAAATACTCCGGAATCGTGAGGAAGTAGATCTTCTCAAAGCCGAGACGGTCCAGGATGATGTTCACGATCCCGGTTGTGGGCGACAGGAAATTCACCACGAGACCAGCGATGATCACCGCCGAGATGAAATGCGGCAGGTAGGTGATGGTTTGGGCGATCCTGCGATATCCCTGATGGTGGATCTCGTTGAACATCAGGGCCAGGATGATCGGAACCGGGAAGGCGAAGACGAGCGAGTAGAAGCTGATCAGGAGGGTGTTCTTGACCGCCCGCAGGAAGTACTCGTTGCTGAACAGGGCCACGAAATTGTCGAAGCCGACCCACGGGCTCCCTTCGATCCCACGGAACAGGCTATATTGCTTGAAGGCGATCTGAAGCCCGTACATCGGCGTGTAGAGGAAGACCACGAACCAGATGATCATGGGGGCGAGCAGCACATAGAGCTGCCAGTCCCGGCGCATGTCGTTGAGCAGAGTGCGAGCCGCCTTGCGGAAGTCGTATCCCGGACCGGCCGAGGAAATGGCGGGCGGCGTGGCGAGCTCAGGCGTCGCGATCACGCCATCCATGATCCTCACGGACCCGCCGCCGCTCTCCCTGTCGAGTGCCGCGTCTGCCATCCTGCCTTCCTCCCTTCGTCTCCGCTTCTGTTCTTGGCTTATGCGGAGAGTCTGTACCGTGGGCGCTCCCGGTTGATCGCCTCGAAGAGCGCCCAGAACTCCGGGTTCTCCCCAAGCTCCCAAACTTTGGTCTCGATGCCGCCGAGATGGGCTCGCATGGCCTCCTCGGCTTTCACCGGGTCCTTGTCGGCGATCGCCGACGTGATCGACCGATGCTGGGCCAGAACCCGATCCGTGGCGCGGATGTTCAGTCGCTGCTTGAGGCTGCGGATCCGGTCGATCTCGACCTTCGCGGTCTCGATGAGCTGAATGACCCCTGGCAATTTCGCGGCTTCGATGATGAGGGAGTGAAACTCCTCGTCGAGGTGCCTGAACGCCGTGTAATCCTCGGCCGCTATGGCCTCTTCCTGACGGGCAAGGCAGGCTTTCAGGTTGCAGACGTCCTCAAGGCTCCGCTCCGCAGCGGCGCGCTTGGCTGCGCCGCTCTCAAGTTGCAGACGGACGAAGCAGCCTTCCAGGAACCGATCGAGGTTGATCGGCGCCACATAGGTCCTGCTTTTCGGAACGACCGTGACGAGCCCTTCCTCGGATAACCGGATGATCGCCTCGCGAACGGGCGTCTTGCTGACCTCTAGGCACGCGGCCACGTCTTTTTCGGACAGGGTTTGCCAAGGAGGCAGAACGGTTTCGAGGATGAGGTTCCTCAAGGCCCTGTGGACCTGCACGACGAGCGGACCGCTCCCGGCCAGCAGGCTGGGCTGAAGGACGTCAGTCAGCGGTCTTTCCAGGGTCGGTGTCATAACAGAGATATCACCTCATAGTTCTAAGATATCAGTTGACGGAGCTCTGGCAAGAGCCAATTGATGGCAAAAGGGTTCACGAGCGCATTGCCTGCAGGGAGGCCGCCATGTCGTCAGAGATCCAATTTGCCGGAAAGACTGTTCTGATCACCGGCGGGGCGTCCGGGATCGGTGCCGCCACTACCCGCGCGTTCGCCTCGAATGGAGCAAAGGTGGCGTTCACCTATGTGACGAGCGCCGAGGAGGCCGGAATCCTGGAGCGTGATTTCAACAGCTCGGAGCGCCAGGTCATGGGCATCAAAGCCGACATGACGGATCCCCTCGGCGCTGCCGATGCGTTCGGGAGGGCCGAGGAGGCGTTTGGACCGGTCAATATCCTGTTTGCCAATGCTGGCGGCCTGCTCAAGCGCAGCCGCTGTGTGGATACGTCCTTGGACCTCTGGCAGGAGGCGATTGCCGTCAACCTGACGAGCACGTTCCTCGCCTGCCAGCTGGCTCTGCGCAGCATGGAACCCCGGAAATCCGGGACCCTCGTGCTGATGTCCTCGCTCGCCGCGTTCGACGGTGGTGGGCCCGGCGCCTCCCATTACGCGGCGACCAAGGGTGCGGTCGCGACTTATGTCCGGGCGCTGGCGAAGGAAGTCGGCCCGCTGGGGATCCGCGTGAACGGGGTAGCGCCGGGCCTGATCGGCACGCGCTTCCATGATGTGTTCAGCACGCCCGAGGGACGCAAGGCAACGGTTGAGCGAACCCCCCTCCGCCGGGAGGGAGCTCCGGAGGATGTCGCCGAAGCCGTGCTCTTCCTCGCATCGGACCGCGCCTCTTATCTCTCCGGGGAAATCCTCCAGATCAACGGCGGCCTCGGTATGATCTGACGAAAAGCACGCCTCGCCCTCTGGCATCACATGGAGGGGTCACTGGCTGCCGTGAAAGAGCAGCGTCAGGTCTCCCCCGAGCCCGCTTGAGGCGAGGGGGCGCCTCGATGCGATTGCCGCCTCGATCCTGGGCGAGGGGAAGCGGCTCTGGTAGATTTCAAGCCAAGCGATGCGGTTGGGCGGTACGGTGCCGTCGCCGGAAAAGGCCTCCTGCTTCATGCCCGTGGCCTTCTCGAAGAAGGACGGATCGTCAAGAGACGCGACCACCCGGTCCGCCAGCCGCTTCAAGGCGCCATTGTTTTCCGCATAGAAGTCGATACCCCGGCTGCGCGCCAGTTCCGCAGTAGCAACGAGCGGTTCCGCCGCGTAGATATGGTAGTCGCGGGCACGCTTGCCCCGGCTGATTTCGAGCGGCAATGTACCTTCCGGCGTGATCTGCGAAAGGCCGATGCGGGCGCTTTCAATGCCCCAATCGGCCAAGCGCCTGTCGTCGGTGGCGATCCCGGCCGCAGTGGCGGCAAGGCCTGCCCAGTAGCGGTGGTTGTTTCGCCCTGAGACCTCGTGATTTTGATCCATGAAGTTGACCACTTGCTGGCCGAGTGACTTGAGCCAGGCTTCAACCCGCCTTTTCTTGTCCACCTGCAAGTCTGGAGCATTCCGGATCTGAAGATAGGCCAGCGCGAAACCGCCGAGCGTCTGGCCCAGATTGAACAGGGCCTGCTTCGAGCGCATGTCAGTCATTGCGTTGGCCGAGGCCCAATGCTCCAGCCAATCGAGCGCACAAGCGGCTGCCGCCGGATTTCTTGGGTTTGAGCGCACATAATCGTTGGCGATCTGCACCAGCCCTTTGGCGTAAGCCCGAAGTGGAACCACAGCCTTCAGATAGGTCTTGTTGGCGGTTTCATCGATCGTCGCGCGTGAGCTATCGGCCTGCTTGTACTTGCTCTGCGTCTCAAGGGTGATCACGGGCGTTCCAGGCACCTCGCATTTGTATTCCGGCTGCGCCTGCCCCTTGTCTTTGCCGAAAGGCGGCACGAGGTAACCCACCCCTTGCGCATGACCGGCCCCAGCCTGCAACAGGGCGAGGAGAAGCGCAGTTATTCGGACGCTGCACAAGACCCGATCGCCGGAACCGAGAGGCATATCCTGCTCCTGTTGCACGTGTCCGCCTTGGAAGATGTGGCGCATTTGCGGGCCAGCTTCCAGGCAGATCCGGATTTGCAGTTCAGAGATCAACGGGAACTAGGGCATGCAGAGCCCATGAGAAGCAGCCCTCGCAGTTGTTGCCATATGGTGTGACCGCTCCCATCTCTCTGATGAATGGACAACCCCGTCACCCCATCCCACCCCCTTGAAGCCGCGATGATCGCCGCGGATGGCAGCGTGCGACGCGTGGGTGTCGAGGTGGAGTTTCTCGGTCCCAGCGCCGCCGTTGTCGCCGCTGCCCTTGCCCGGGATTTGGGCGGGGTTGTCGAGCCGGAAGATCCTCACGCCATCAAGGTGCGCGGCACCCGCTTGGGCAATCTGTCGGTCGAATTGGATCTCCGTCATATCCACCCCGCTCGTCACCCGGACCTGGATGTCAGGCTTGGTCGCCGAGGCGCCGCTTTCCTCGGTACCCTCGTCTCGCCTTTTGTCCCGCGGGAGCTGATCACCGCACCGATCCCTGCGGCCCAGCTTGGTGATGTGGACAAGGCTCTTGCAAGCCTCCGGTCCGTGGGCGCCCGGGGCCGTGGCGTCATTTTCCAGAACTCACTTAGCCTGCACTTCAACATCGACCCGCCGAGCCTCGACGCGCGGACACTCGCGGCCTTCCTGAAAGCGTTTCTTCTGGTCAGCGACGATCTCAGGCGGCAGACGGCCCGGGGCAGCATGTGGCTCGCGCTTGCGCTCCCACCGGATTATCCTAAGAGCTACAAGGAGCACGTCCTTGCTCCGGATTATTGGCCCAGCCTGCCGGACCTCACCGACGACTATCTGGCGGCCAATCCGACCCGCCAGCGTGCCCTCGACCTCCTGCCGGTGCTTGCCTGCCTGAACGAGGCCCAAGTGCGCCAGGCGCTTCCACGGGAGAAGATCGGGCCGCGGCCCGTGTTCCATTACCGGCTTCCGCATGCCTATCTCAGCGACCCGGATTGGAGCATCCTCCCGGATTGGTATGGCTGGCTCAAGGTAGAGCGCATCGCTGCCGAACTTGTTCGAGGCGAGGTCAACCCAAGGGAGTTCGTCTGACCCGGCGAGGGGAGGTTTCAGACGAGCCGGAACATGGGTTGTCTCGGGATCCAGCCGCTCGGAAACAGCAGGCCGGAGCAGTCGCTCTTCACGGAATGCCGGTTAATGCTTGCGGGCTTGCACCAGGTAAACGGGCACCGTTGTCTCTCCGAGAGCCTTGCAGGCTTCCAAGCGATGCAAACCCTCGACCAGGACAAAACGCTTGCCATCAGGCCGCACGAGAATAGGCGCCTCCTGCCCTTTGGCCAGCATGCTCTCGGCAAGGGCCTCGACCTTCTGCCGGTCGAGAGTTTGCCGCCGTTGGACAGGCACGTAGACATCCTGGATGGCAACCACCTGCTTCTTCATCATCTGTGCTGCTCCTGGCCCAAATCTCGTGTCTGTGGATCCTGTTCTTCGACCATGCTCCGCGTGGGGAATGTCATCGTAACAGGCAATTCGGCGTGACAGTTGCGCGGTGGCTTCGATGAGGGATGAAGTCCACACGATGTTGTCCCTTTAGCTTCGCGCCTGCGAGGTTGTCCCCCCTGGCTTGGTGGCAATCCAGATCGTGTGTCTTGCGCCGCCGCGTGCTCCATTGGCGCGCGCACCGACCTCATCCACGCCAAACCCCACATTGCGCAGGCGCCGGGTGAAGGCAGGGTTCGGTGCCGATGACCACACGGCCAGGACACCACCAAGTGTGAGCGCCGCGCGGGCAGAGCTGAGCCCTGGCAAGTCGTAGAGGCCGTCATTGGTCTTGCGTGTCAGGCCTTCGGGTCCGTTGTCGACGTCGAGCAGAATAGCATCGTAAGCAGACCGGCTCGATCTTATCAGACGCCCGACGTCCCCCTCATAAATGCAGACACGCGGATCTGTGAGGCTGTCGCCGAACACTTCGGCCATGGGACCTCGCGCCCATGCCACAACGGCGGGCAGGAGTTCAGCCACGGTGACCTGAGCCTCGGAGCCGAGTTCGGCGAGCGCGGCGCGAAGCGTAAAGCCCATCCCCAGCCCACCGATGAGAATCTTCGGCCGCTCGCGGTCCCGCAGTCTCTGGCAAGACAGTCTGGCCAGCGCCTCCTCGGAGCCGCTCAGGCGGCTATTCATCAGCTCGTTGCTGCCCAGCATGATGGAGAACTCGGCGCCACGCTTCTTGAGACGCAGTTCGCCCCCGTCACCGGGGATTTTTGCCGTGTCGAGTAAGATCCAGGGGATCATCAATAACTCTTTGGACAGGATGGCCTGTTGTGCGCATTGACGGAAGCACATCGGTGCGTTCGGACAATGTGTGAAATCCGCGTGCAGGATCGTAGTCTAGCAAGGTGCCGAGCCGGCTCGTTCTGAGCTCGATGCGCAAGGCCCCTATCGCTTGCCGCCTGACGGTTTCGCGGGCGTGCCGCCTTTGCCCTGGCTCGTAAAGGGTGAGGTTGGGATCGCCTCCTTTGGCTTTTCCTTCTTCGGCTTCTTTGCTTCGCGGTTGCTGCGCTGTTCGCCTCTAGCCATGGCTGGTCTCCGGTGCCCGCGGGTTCGCGGGTGAGATCATCTCAATCATTGGGTTCCTTGTCGAGCAGATGATCGAAGTCGGCCAGTACGCGGTCAATGAGCTTGCGGCGACGGAGATCGCTTGCGTCCAGGCTCTGCGCAAGGAGCCCAAGCAGGTAGCGTGCTTTCTCGACAGCCTCATGCCAGTCAGTAGCGGCTGCGGCCGCCAGCAGGTCTTCGAGTTCCGCCTGTCTCGTTCGCAGCGCTTCCTGGTCGGCCTCGACTTCGGACCGGAGGCGCCGAAGGTCGGTTGCCTTCTGGGCGGCCATGCCGCGATGAGCATCGAGATTGGTGGGTTGATCGGTCATGACCCGTTCCTCCGTATCCGTTTCGGGGGGCGTCCCTTGGTATGTCCACTCAAGTGCGCTCGTTCAACAGGCGCGCCAGTGTTCTGGCCAAGCGCTCATTCTGTCCAACGGGCTCGGGCGTCACATCGTGCCATTCATGCGCTCGAAGCGACCAGCCGATGTCCGAGAGGCTGCCGAGCGGCTCATGCGGCCAAGCAGGCTCGCCCGTCGGCGTCAGAATCATGAACTGTCGTGAGGCCTTCATGCCCACGCGGGCGACGTACAGAACCTCGTCGCCCCGTCGAAGCAGCGCGACAGGATCGTAGATCTGGGATCCCTGGAAGAAGGCGTCCCCGCTGGTCAAATCTCAGATGCTCGAGCTGCGATCTCGCCTTCGCGCACGGCACGCTCGCCGAAGCCGGACGATTTGATCCGGTATGAGACTTCCCCGGTCTGGTCGGCGGGCATGAGGCGGGTCACCTCGTAGATGCCGCTCGCACTTGCACGCTTGTCCGAAATACGCGGGTGGATGATCCGGACCAACTGGTGAATCTGATATTTATGAGACATTGTTTCCTTCATTTCAGTTGCTGCTGGGCAGGGTGGTGCAGGTCGATGCTGAAAGGTGTCTGACGGTACAAACAAAAAAGCCGCCCCACGGGGGAGCGGCTTCAGAGCTTAGCGGCTCAGGCTGATGTCCCGAACCAGCCATCGCAGATCACGCAGTCTCAATGTTGTTGACGGCGATCTTGCCGGAGCGGCGATCTTCAGCGGTATCGAAGGAGACCTTTTGGCCTTCAACGAGGCCGCGCATTCCGGCGCGCTCGAGAGCGGTGGCGTGAACGAACACGTCCTTGCTGCCATCATTCGGCTGGATGAAGCCGAAGCCCTTCATGTCATTGTAGAATTTTACTGTGCCCATAATCATTGGGGTAACCTTTCGCGGTTGTTGCAGATGCACGTGAGCGAAGCCGCACGAAAGCGCGGTTTCAACTCGATTCGTCGATGTGATGGTAAGAAAGTCCGAACGTGCGCCTGGAAGAACCAAAAGCGAAACGACCCGATTGTCCGGCCAAAATCCGATAAGAACTATATAGGTCTTTTCATGAACGATAGCAAGCGCTGCCTATTATTTCATTTATCTATCCAAATATCAGCAGAGTTTGGCTCAGGTGAGAGACGGGACTGTGCTGGGCAGAGATCGTGATCGCCAAATATCATTGATCTCGTCCATGGCATGCCCTTCGTGCGCCTCAAGGATGCTCACAGCAATTCGATGCCACAAGCGTGTCAAACAATCTTCCTAAGCTCGGCCTTGCGCTCTGCCTGCGCAAGGAGAAGACGATGAGCACGATCACAACTCGGGATGGTACGCAGATTTTCTACAAGGACTGGGGCTCACACGACGCTCAGCCCATCGTCTTCCATCATGGCTGGCCGCTCAGTGCAGACGACTGGGACAGCCAGATGCAGTTCTTTTTCGACAAAGGCTTTCGTGTGATCGCGCACGACCGCCGCGGCCACGGACGCTCTACCCAGACGGCAACAGGCAATGAGATGGACACCTACGCCGCCGATGTCGCCCAACTGGTCGCAGCCCTTGACCTGAAACAGGCCATCCATGTCGGCCACTCCACCGGCGGCGGCGAGGTCGCGCATTACGTCGCCCGGGCGGAAACCGGCCGTGTTGCCAAGGCTGTGTTGATCGGGGCCGTGCCCCCGGTGATGGTCAGATCGGACAAGAACCCTGGCGGCCTGCCTATCGAGGTCTTTGACGGCTTCCGAGCCCAGCTCGCGGCTAACCGCGCTCAGTTCTATAGAGATGTCGCTGCCGGTCCGTTTTATGGCTTCAACCGTCCCGGCGCGAAGGTCTCCGAGGCGGTCATCGACAACTGGTGGCGCCAGGGCATGATGGGCGGCATCAAGCCCCATTACGATTGCATTAAGGCCTTCTCCGAGACTGACTTCACCGAGGACCTCACGAGAATCGAGGTGCCTGTGCTCATCATGCACGGGGACGATGACCAGATCGTCCCGATTGCCGACTCGGCCCTGCTGGCAGTCAAGCTCGTCAGGAACGGCACGCTCAAGGTGTATGAGGGCCTTCCGCACGGGATGTGCACCACGCACCCGGAGATTATCAATCCGGATCTCCTTGCCTTCATTCAAAGCTGATCGGGCCACGAGGCTTGCGACGGATCAAGGTCAGGCCTCACACCACAAGGCAATGATCCACAGAGCCCAGATTCACAACAAAGCGCCTGCCTCGCGGAGCAAGGCAGGCGCTTCTCTGCGAAAAATCGAGTGTCGTTCATCCTGGATGACTTGGATCAGTGCCTCTCGACGGCTTCGGTCAAGGTGCCTGTCAGAATTGGATGCCGGACACGTTCCTAGTCCCGAGGCTGCGCCTCGGCAGGGTTCCGCCGGGTTGTAGGATCATGCGGCCGAAGCATTCAAGTTCCGGCATCAAGGTCCGAACTGTCGAGGCGGAGAGCGAGAGCGCAGACAATGGTTTTTAGTTCGGTCGACACGACTTAGGCAAAGGGCCGTCAGCCCATTTTCCCGGGGAGCCGCGTTGAGACGATAAGCTGCGAAGTGATCTCCCGAATGTCGCCTTCTTGGAGATTTCAATACGGCCGGGAAGACGCCAAATCGCTCTCCACTGAAGTGAATGCAAATCCGCTTTCAGTCTTGGCTTGAGCTGAGGAGCGTCTTGATCAGATGGACTAGCGTCTCTGGGTGAACAGGCTTCCCGATGAAAAGCGCTCTATCCGGCAGATCGCCGACATCGGGAGTGGCCCGTCCGGAGGAAATCAAGATCGCAATATCCTGGCAAACCGTTCGCACTCTTTGGGCCATCTCAATGCCGTTCATGCTCCCTTGGGGCATCTCTACGTCAGTAATGATGGCGTCGACGCCGGAAAGGGCTCTCAGAATCCTGATGGCTTCATCCGCATGAATGGCCTCGATCACTTGGTAGCCTGCATCCTCCAATACATCCACCAGAGTCATCCGGACAAGGAGTTCGTCCTCTACAACGAGAATAAGCAGGCATGTGCTGGACTGTAGCTCAGGCATGGTTCCAGAAGGAGGGATCAAGTTTTCGGTTCCAAGCGAGAGGATTGAGTTGTTAGGCTAGTCAGGGAGCAGGAGGATGCATTCCAGTTTGCGCCCTGGCAAGATACCTGCCTCGTCAGCCAGATGGCATAGAACGGGCCGGGATCGCTCCCGGCCCGTTCGCGCGAGTTCAGATGAGAAATCTCCCGACGGAAGTCACCGCGCAGTGCTTGCAGCTCTATGCGGCGGAGCTGCGACGCGGCAGCTTCCAGCCGGGGCGGACGAAGTGGCAGGTATAGCCGTTCGGAAGCCGCTCAAGATAGTCCTGATGCTCCGGCTCCGCCTCCCAGAAGTCGCCCGCCGGCTCAAGCTCCGTGACCACCTTGCCCGGCCACAGGCCCGAGGCATCCACATCGGCGATGGTGTCCTCCGCCACCTGGCGCTGCTCGTCCGAGGTGTAAAAGATCGCCGAGCGGTAGCTCAGGCCGATGTCGTTGCCCTGCCGGTTCTTCGTGCTCGGGTCGTGGATCTGGAAGAAGAACTCCAGCAGGTTGCGGAAGCTCGTCTTCTCGGGATCGAAGATGATCTCGATGGCCTCGGCGTGCGTGCCGTGGTTGCGATAGGTTGCGTTCGCCACGTCACCGCCGGAATACCCAACGCGCGTGGAGATGACACCAGGGAGGCGCCGGATGAGATCCTGCATGCCCCAG
>JAESGY010000035.1_pt1 | contig 141304 bp, 129 predicted proteins | sample 9269841 | NCBI WGS metagenome assembly JAESGY01 (sample SAMN17022865, study PRJNA683097) | algae metagenome | isolation source: Spirirestis rafaelensis WJT71-NPBG6 and co-occurring heterotrophs from... | place: USA: Pinto Wells, Joshua Tree National Park, Colorado Desert, CA | collected...
TCATCGTCCTCGTCCGCCAGATCAATGGCGTCGAAGTCGTCGTTCGACCAGCCGTAGCCGGCGTTCACACCGACGTAGAAGCCGGTCCAGGTGAAGAGCGGAGCAGCTGCGATGATCGGAGCCGGAGCGCGGCGGGAAGGAAGGTCAGCAGCGACAGCGCCGGTGGCGAGGCCGAGCAGAGCAACCGAAGAGAGGAGGATCTTTTTCATTGGTTGGGTCCATCTGTTGGAAGGATGTGGCCCAGCTTGTAGCCCAGACCTGACGTTCCGTCTGTCACTTTCCTGCCACAGTTGAGATTTCGCCAGTACGTTCGGGGCTTCTTTGATGTTGCGGTTGCAGATTTTGCCCTCGAAATGCTTCCAGCGCTGCCGCTTCCCTTTCCCAGAGACCAATAAAATATACAGGTTTATCAATGGCTTGTTTGTTGATTAAAACAGCGTTGAATTCGCAAAAATCAGCAGTAACCAATCATTGACCATGATCGCGAAGAGCCCCGCAAGTGATCTGCGGAATTGTGGTTAATCCTTGTTCAGCCACAAACTGAGAGCCTGCGTGACTCGCTCAGGCTGCTCCAGAGTGGACAGGTGCCCCGACTCAGGCACGATCACCAAAGACGCCCACTCGATCATCTCGGCCATTTCCCGCGCAATCTCCGGCGGCGTGATGGCATCCCCCTCCCCGACGAGCACGAGAGTCGGGATTTCGATGCCTGGAAGGTTCGGCCGCGAGTCGACGCGTGCCATGATCGCCCGCTGCTGGCGGATGTAGGCCTCGGCTCCCGTCTCCCGCATCATGCCGAGCACAATGTCCTGAAGGTGCCGATCAGCCTGATGGCCAGGATGGACAAGGCGAGGCCAGAGCTTGGAATGAATGTCGTCGAGGCGCCCGGCCTGAGCCAGGGCAATCAGCCTCTCGCGATCCTGGCTCGCCTCCACTGAGTCGGGGCGGGCGCTGGTGTCGAGCAGGGCCAACCGCGACACCCGCTCCGGTGCCTGCCGCATGACCTCAAGGGCGATGTACCCACCCATCGAGAGCCCGGCTACCGCGAAGCGCTCAGGCGCTTCCCTTAAGATGCGGGCCGCGATGGCCGGAATCGAATCATCGCGGGTGTGATCCGCGACCAGAATCGTGCGCTCAGACCCAAGCGCGGCCATCTGCGGTTCGAAGAGACGGGAGGTGCAGGCCAGACCGGGAATCAAAACGAGTGTTTCGGCCATCAAATATTCCTCAGGGATCCCTCGGCAAGTTCGCCTGGATTGACAAGCGCATAGCTTCTCTTATGGTCCGGCCACTCCTCAACTTGAGCAAGAGCCTCAGGTGAAACCAGTTTCGCGCCTGTTTGTTGCCGAAGAGCGCGGCCGGCACTGTAGAGCGCGCCCAGCCCCAACGGTAATGAGAATTCATGTCCTTCGCCGAACTCGGACTTAGCGAGAAAGTTCAACAGGCCGTCTCCAGCGCAGGCTATACCGAGCCGACGCCGATCCAGGCCCAAGCCATTCCCCATGTGCTCGCCCGCCGGGACGTGCTGGGCATCGCCCAGACCGGCACAGGCAAGACGGCGGCCTTCACCCTGCCGATGCTGACGCTGCTGGAAACCGGCCGCGCCCGGGCCCGCATGCCGCGCACGCTGATCCTCGAGCCGACCCGCGAGCTCGCAGCCCAGGTCGAGGACAACTTCGACAAGTACGGCATCAACCACAAGCTTTCCGTGGCACTGCTCATCGGCGGCGTGTCCTTCGGCGACCAGGACGCCAAGATCACCCGCGGCGTCGATGTGCTGATCGCCACCCCCGGCCGCCTGCTCGATCATTTCGAGCGCGGCAAGCTTCTGCTCACGGGCGTCGAGCTCCTCGTCATCGACGAGGCCGACCGCATGCTCGACATGGGCTTCATCCCGGATATCGAGCGCATCGTAAAGCTTGTGCCCTTCACCCGGCAGACCCTGTTCTTCTCCGCCACCATGCCGCCGGAGATCCAGCGCCTGGCCGACGCCTTCCTTCACAATCCGGTCAAGGTTGAGGTGGCCCGCGCCGCCTCGACGGCCGCGACGATCACCCAGCGCCTCGTAGCGACGGGCCGCGAAGATTTCGAGAAGCGCGAGACCCTGCGGGAGCTGATCCGCGGCGCCACGGACCTCCAGAACGCCATCGTGTTCTGCAATCGCAAGCGCGACGTAGCCGTCCTTCATCGTTCCCTGCAGAAGCATGGGTTTGCCGCAGCCGCGCTCCATGGCGACATGGATCAGCACGCCCGCATGGCGGCTCTCGACAGCTTCCGCACCGGCGAGATGCCCATCCTGGTCGCGAGCGACGTAGCCGCCCGCGGCCTGGACATTCCGGCCGTGAGCCATGTGTTCAACTACGACATTCCGCACCATGCCGAGGATTACGTGCACCGCATCGGCCGCACGGGCCGCGCCGGGCGTGCCGGCCAGTCCTTCACCCTGGTCGGACCGGGCGATGAGAAATCCCTCGCGGCTATCGAGAAGCTGATCGGCCAGCCCATCGAATGGGAGGGCCCGACCCTGGCGGAGCGTCCGCAATCGGAGCGCTCATCCCGCCGTCGCGGCGGACTTGGTGAGCGGGGCGAGGAACGGTCCCGGGGCCGCAAGGTCAAGGTTCGGTCCTCGGGACGATCCCAGGAGCCTGCTGAATCGGCACGGGAAGAGGCTCCGGCTCCGCGTGAGGAACAGCCGAGCCGTGCTCCCCGCCGCGAGCGGGACCGGCCTGAGCGAGAGCGATCCTCGGACCGTGGTTATCAGGGCCGCTCCCGGCGCGAGGATGACGACGAGCGCGTCATCGGCCTGGGCGACCATGTCCCGGCCTTCCTGATGCGGCCGGTGACGGTCAAGAAGGTCAAATAGCGGATTCGGGAGCAGCCTTCCGGGTCTTCCCGGAGGCCTTCTTGGTTGAAGCCGCTTTGGTGCCTTTGCGGGCTTTGGCACGCCGGGCGGCACCCAGGGCCAGGGTTGCAAACTCCCGCGCTTCATCAGGATCGTCCAAGGCCGATTCCGGCATGAGCCAGTAGCTTGTGAGGGTCGCGCGGCCATCCCGCGTTTCAAAGGTGAAGGGCCGGGAGCCCAATTCCTGGAAGGCTTTGACGCTCTCCTCATCCGCCTTGAGATACAGCTCGCCACCCGCCTCCAAGGCGAACATCAGCTCGTCCTGATAGATCCCCTTCCCGCCGAACATCCGGCGGATATGAACAGGGCCGAAGCTGCGAAAAACGTCGCGTATAGCCTCGGCGTCCATGTATTACCCCGCTGATTGGAGTGCCGGTGGAGTCGCCGGCGTGATGGCGACAGATTCGCCGCAGCCGCAGGCCGAGGTCTGGTTCGGGTTGTTGAACACGAACTGGGACGACATCTTGGTCGTCTGGAAGTCCATCTCGGTGCCGAGCAGGAACAGCACCGCCTTAGGGTCGATGAGCACGGTCACGCCCTTGTCCTCGACCACCTCGTCGAGCGGGTTGACGCTTTCCGCATATTCCATGGTGTAGGACATGCCGGCACAGCCGCCGTTCTTCACGCCGACGCGCACACCGACGATGGGACGATCCGCCTTGCTGATGATATCCTTGACGCGGTTTGCCGCCGCGTCGGTCAAGGTGACGACCTTGAAACCGGGTAGAGCCATAATTCTCTCCTGACAGCCGGGTTCAAGGCCCGGGCAGAACGAGTTCACATAATGAATAGATAAGCGGTCGAAGGCCAAACGTCGAGACCGTTCAGGGTTGTCTGAATAGCCCAGGTCGACCATATCGGGAGGACAATCCCGACAATCCGCAGCCATTCAAGGAGAACAGATGCCGCATCACACGCCGCTGATTTCAACCATCGTCGTCGGCCTGGTTCTGGCATTTGTCTTTGGCGCCCTCGCCCATCGCGTCCGTCTCTCCCCTCTGATCGGCTACCTGCTCGCCGGCGTCCTGGTCGGCCCCTTTACTCCCGGCTATGTGGCCGATCAGGGCTTGGCCAACCAGCTCGCCGAGATCGGCGTCATTCTGCTGATGTTCGGCGTCGGCCTTCATTTCTCCCTGAAGGATCTCCTCTCTGTCCGCGCCATCGCCATTCCCGGCGCCGTCGTGCAGATCACCAGCGCCACGGCTCTGGGCATGGGCCTCGCCTGGCTGATGGGCTGGAGCATCGGCGGCGGCATCGTGTTCGGCCTGGCGCTGTCGGTCGCGAGTACCGTCGTGCTGCTCAGGGCCCTGCAGGAGCGCCGCCTCGTCGAGACCGAGCGGGGGCACATCGCCGTCGGCTGGCTGATCGTCGAAGATCTGGCCATGGTGCTCACCCTGGTGCTGCTGCCGGCCTTCGCGGCTGCCACCTCCGGCGGATCGGCGGATCTCGAATCCATCGTGATCTCGCTGGGCCTGACGCTTGGTAAAGTCATTGCCTTCGTGGCCGTCATGCTGATCATCGGCCGTCGGGTGATCCCGTGGATCCTTCACTATGTGGCCCATACCGGCTCACGGGAACTCTTCCGCCTGGCAGTCCTGGCCATTGCCTTAGGCGCCGCTTTCGGCGCAGCGGAGCTGTTCGGGGTATCCTTCGCCCTCGGAGCCTTCTTCGCCGGCATGGTCTTGAGCGAATCAGAACTCAGCCATCAGGCCGCGTCCGAGACCCTGCCGCTTCGGGACGCGTTTGCCGTTCTGTTCTTTGTCTCGGTCGGCATGCTGTTCGACCCGATGATCCTCATCAACGATTTCGGCCCGGTCATCGCGACCTTCCTGATCATCGTCGTGGGGAAGTCGCTGGCGGCCTTCGCCATTGTCCGGCTCTTCGGCCATCCGAACTCGACCGCATTGACCATCGCGGCTAGCCTCGCCCAGATCGGCGAGTTCTCCTTCATTCTGGCCGGCTTAGGGGTCGGTCTTCAGATTCTGCCTGAGAAGGGGCACGATCTGATCCTCGCTGGCGCCATCCTGTCGATCCTGATGAACCCGTTCCTCTTCACGATGCTCGACCGGTGGTTCGCTAAACGGGAAACTGTCAGAGTACAGGCGAAAGCTGATGCTGTCGCGGCCGAGAAGGAGGCCATTGCAGCCGAAAAGGCGATCGCGGACGCGGCGCGCGAACCACTCCCTATCACGACGCTCACCGATCATGTGGTGCTCGTCGGTCATGGGCGGGTCGGCAAGTATATCAGCCGCAAGATGGCATCGATCGGAGCGCCCCTCCTCGTCGTCGAGACCAACAAGGAGCAGGTCGCCGATCTGCAGAAGGACGGCCGTGAGGTCATCGTCGGCAATGCGGCCGATCCCGAAGTCGCTGCGGCTGCCAATATCTCTCAGGCTCGCTGCCTCCTAGTGGCGATTCCCGATGCATTCGAGAGCGGTCAGGTTGTCGCGCAGGCCCGTATGATCAATCCCGACCTGCCGATCATCGTGCGCGCCCACTCCTTTGCCCAGGAGGAGCATGTGATGAAATATGGCGCCACCAGAATCGTGATGGGTGAGCAGGAGATCGCCCGCGCCATGTTCGCCGCCGTGCCCGACGCTCCCCGCACGCCGGTGCTGTCCTCGGTCGAGGAAGCGGATGACATCCTGGACGGCGATCAGGACGAGACCGGGCCACCGTGACGGGGCAGTATCGTCAGCGTACGTGCTCCGGCCGGAAGCCGATGCCGACAAGTCGGGCGGGGATGCGCCGGAACAGGGCTCGCTGCGCCAGCCATCGGATGAGCCGGGGCGGTGAGACGGGCTGCGTGCTGTTGAGAACCGGCGTGATCAGCCGGTTCTGAAGCAGCACCTGAAGCCGCTGCGTCATCCGTGTCGGCCACTCGCGCCGTCTCTGCACAAGATCCAGTTGCTCAACATCGACGGAGCCGCGCTTGAGCAGCGGCCCGAGGATATTGGCGGTCGCCACTGCATCCTGGATCGCGAGATTGATGCCGACCCCGCCCGCGGGCGACATGGCATGAGCCGCGTCCCCAATGCAGAGCAGCCCCGGCCTATACCATTGCTTGAGCCGATCGACGGCGACGGTGAGAAGCTTGATGTCTTCCCAGGATTTCAGCTCTTCGAGGCGATCCGCCAGAAAGGGAGCAACCCGCGCGAGCTTTGCGTGAAAGGCCGGCAATCCCTCCTGTTTGAGACGTTCCAGCGAACCCTTGGCAATAAGGTAGGCGCATTGCCAGTAATCACCCCGGTCAATCATCACCAGCATCTGCCCGGCTTCAATGCGCCCCAGCAACTGGCTCGGATCGCCGGGGTGCTTCGACACACGCATCCAGAGTACGTCCATCGGCGCGCCGATATTCAGCACCTCAAGGCCTGCCTTCTCGCGCACCACGGAGCGTCGCCCATCGGCAGCCACCAGGAGATCGGCCTTCACCTCAAGAGGTCCCTCAGGTGTCGATACCCGAACCCCCGTTACCCTGCCCTGCTCCTGGATCAGATCCGTCACCTCCGCCTGCATCCGCAGCTGGAAATGCGGATACTCGCGAGCATGATCGGCCAGGAAGTCGAGGAACTCCCATTGCGGCATGAAGGCGATGAACTTGCAGCGGGTCGGCAGATGCGAAAAGTCACCGAGCTTCAGCGGCACGCCGCCGACCACGAGACTGACCGTCTGCGTCCGCTGATGCGGCCGGGCGAGGAACTCATCGAGCAGCCCGAGTTCATGCATGACCTCCAGGGTCGACGGGTGGATGGTGTCACCGCGAAAATCGCGCAGGAAGTCGGCATGTTTTTCGAGGACCAGCACCTCCACGCCCTGCCGCGCCAGCAGGAGCCCAAGCATCATGCCCGCAGGCCCACCGCCAACGATGCAGCAGCGGACGTGGAGGGATTCGACTACGTGGGGCATATTCATTTCGGTCTCCTTCCAACATCAAACTGATGTCGATCAGGCCGAGTGAGCTTAGCACAGGTTTGTAGCGCTCCACCTTCGTCATCCCCGGACTTGTTCCGGGGATCCACGTCTTAGCTTCCTAAAACGTGGATGGCCGGGACAAGCCCGGCCATGACGCAAAAGATCAAAAATGGACCGGCTGTGGAAGGCCTCACCACATATCGAGCGCGACCCGCGCCTCGTCGGACATGCGGCTCTGATCCCACGGCGGATCGAAGACCATGTTGACCTTGACGCTCTGGACACCCTGAACCGTGGCGACGGCGTTCTCCACCCAGCCAGGCATCTCGCCGGCCACGGGGCACCCTGGGGCAGTGAGGGTCATGTCGATGGCGACGTTCCGATCGTCATCGATATCGACGCGGTAGATCAGGCCGAGCTCGTAGATGTCGGAGGGAATCTCCGGGTCGTAGACGGTCTTCAGGGCCGCGATGATATCGTCCGTCATACGGTCGAGCTCTTCCGGCGGGATCGCGGAGCCAGGGGACACCTGCGGCGCGTTGGGGCCGTCCTGGGTTGGGATCATGTCATTCACAGGTTCATCCTCAAGCAAACAGGGCTTCCGCCTTCTGCAGGGCGTCCGCCAGCTTATCGACTTCTTGCATGGTGTTGTAGAGGCCGAACGAGGCCCGGCAGGTGGAGGTCGCGCCGAAGCGATTGAGCAGCGGCATGGCGCAATGGGTGCCGGCCCGGACCGCAACGCCCTGCCGGTCGATGACGGTGGCGACATCGTGGGCATGCGCACCCTTCATCTCGAATGCGATGATCGCGCCCTTGCCCTTGGCCTGCCCGATGATGCGAACCGAGTTCATGGTCCGCAAACGCTCATGCGCATACTGGGATAGGGCCGCCTCGTGAGCCTGGATGTTCTCGCGCCCGAGGCTCATCATGAAGCGGAGCGCCGCATCAAGCCCGATCGCTTCGATGATGGCAGGCGTTCCGGCCTCGAACCGATGCGGCGGATCGTTGTAGGTGATGCCCTCGCAGAGCACCTCGCGGATCATCTCGCCGCCGCCCTGATAGGGGGGCATCTTCTCCAGCAACTCGCGCTTGCCGTAGAGAACGCCGATACCGGTTGGCCCGTAAACCTTGTGGCCGGTGAACACGTAGAAATCCGCATCGAGATCACGCACGTCCACCTGGAGATGGACCGCGCCCTGAGCCCCGTCGACCAGCACCGGAACGCCATGGGAGTGAGCGATGCGGATGATCTCCTTGATCGGCGTCACGGTGCCCAGCACGTTGGACATGTGGGTGATGGCGACGATCTTGGTGCGGGGCGAAAAGAGCTTCTCGAACTCCTCCACGAGGAAGTTGCCCTCGTCGTCCACCGGAGCCCACTTGATCACCGCACCCTTCCGTTCCCGGAGGAGATGCCAGGGCACGATGTTGGAATGGTGCTCCATGATGGAGAGGATGATCTCGTCCCCCTCGCCGATATTCATGCGCCCGAACGAATCCGCCACCAGGTTGTAGGCTTCCGTGGCCGATTTGGTGAAGACGATCTCATCAACGTAACCGGCGTTGAGGAACTCGCGCACGGTCTCGCGGGCCCGTTCGAAGCCCTCCGTCGCCACATTCGCCATGTGGTGCAGGCCGCGGTGGACGTTGGCGTAGCCCGTCTGCATGGTGTTCACCATGGCGTCGATCACGGCGCGCGGCTTCTGGGCCGAGGCGGCGCTGTCGAGATAGACGAGCGCCTTGCCATAGACCTGCTGGCTCAGGATCGGGAACTCCGCCCGGACGGCCTCGATATCATATGGCCTTACAGGAGCATTCATTGCTTTATGCTTTCCTCGACCGTCACACCCTCAACCTCATCCTGAGGAGCAGCCGGAAGGCTGCGTCTCGAAGGAGGCTCCAGTGGTCTCTGGAGACGCCCTCGTCCTTCGAGACGGTCACTTTGTGACCTCCTCAGGATGAGGGCTATGGGGAGCATTCATCGTCATGGCTGGGACAAGCCCGGCCATGACGTGTTGAGTATTACGAACGAGCCTTCAGCCAGCCCTCGACCGTGCCGACAAGCGCCTCGCGGGCAGCCTCGTTCTCGACGAACTCCAGGGCCTCGCCCAGGAAGGCCTGGACCAGGAGGCTTTCGGCCTCCTTCTTTGGCAGGCCGCGGGCCATGAGGTAGAACAGGAGGTCCTCGTCGAGCTGGCCGCAGGTGGCGCCGTGGGCGCACTGCACGTCGTCGGCGAAGATCTCAAGCTCCGGCTTGTTGTTCATGGAGCCGCCCTCCTCCAGGAGGAGCGCCGCCGACATCATGCGTCCGTCGGTCTTCTGGGCGTGATGCGGGACAATGATCTTGCCCTGAAAGACGCCGGTCGCCTCGTTGTCGATCACGGTCTTGAATAGCTCGCGGCTCTCGCAATGGGGAGCCGCATGCTCCACGACCAGCGTCGAGTCGGCGTGCTGCGTGCCCTTCAGCATGGTGGCACCATTGACGCGCAGATTCGTGTTCTCGCCATCGAGAACGGCGAAGACCTGGTGCCGTGAGGTGGCGGAACCGGCCACCACGTTGATGCTGTTGAACACAGCCTCGCCGCCGATCTTGGCGGTGAGCGTGGAAAGGGCCAGCGCCTTGTCGCCCTCGGCGTTGACACGGACGTGCTGCACGTTGGTGCGGTCGCCTGCGATCAACTCCACCACGTCGTTCGGCTGGTGGTTGGCGCCGTTCGTGCTCTCGTGCGTTTCAAAGAGGGTCACAGAGGCGCCCTCCTCCACGACCACGAGAATGCGGGTCGCCGTGGCGACGGCAGTTGCCGCGGCCGTGACGAAGCGCAGGTGAACCGGCGTCTCGACCGGTCCAGCAATCCGGATCATCACCCCATCGGCCATGAAGGAGGTGTTGAGCTGATAAATCGGGTTTTCGCTCGCCCATTTTACGGGGCTGAGCTTGGCGAGCCAATCGTGATTGTCGGCGAGTGCCTCGGTCAGGCGCACGATCTCCACATTCTCAGGCAGATTGTGGAAGTCCACCGCCTCGCGCACAAGATGGCCGTTCACGAAAGGCACCTGCAGCGCCTCGATGCCGACCAGCGCCGTTGCATTCGCCAAAGCGGCTTTCGCCTCGTCCGCAGCAGGAGCCGAGGCAAAAGGCGCGATCTCGCGCAGGAAGGCGCGCAGATCGGTGTACTTGAACTCCTCCACCCGGCGGTGCGGGAGGCCACGCTGGGTGAAGAGCTCGAAGGCCTGGGCGCGCGATTCCACGTTGCCCGGCAACAGGGTCTTGGCGCTCTCGAACGCCTGCGCCAGCGCGGTTTCCGCCGGCGTCTTCATGAGGGTGACATCAGCCATATCAAGCAGCCTCAGTTTCCCTGTAATCGGCATAGCCGTTGGCCTCGAGCTCCAGCGCCAGCTCCTTGCCGCCGGTCTTCACGATGCGTCCGGCCGACATGACATGCACCGTGTCGGGCACGATGTGGTTCAGCAGGCGCTGGTAATGGGTGATGACCAGGAAGGCGCGGTCGGGGGAGCGGAGCGCGTTCACGCCCTCGGACACGATGCGCAGCGCGTCGATGTCGAGGCCGGAATCGGTCTCGTCCAGGATGCAGAAGGACGGCTGGAGCAGCGCCATCTGCAGGATCTCCATGCGCTTCTTCTCACCACCCGAGAATCCGACGTTCAGGGCACGCTTGAGCATGTCCTTCGGGATTTCGAGCTGGGCGGCGGCGGCGTTCACGCGCTTGATGAAGTCCGGCGTGGTCAGCTCGTCCTCGCCGCGCGCCTTGCGCTGGGCGTTGAGAGTGGCCTTCAGGAAGGTCATCGAGGCGACGCCGGGGATCTCCAGCGGATACTGAAAGGCCAGGAACACGCCGGCGGCGGCGCGCTGGTCCGGTTCCATTTCCAGAACGTTCTCGCCGTTGAGCAGGATCTCGCCATCGAGGACCTCATAGTCCTCCTTGCCGGCGATCACATAGGACAGGGTCGACTTGCCGGAGCCGTTCGGGCCCATGATGGCGGCGACCTCGCCCTTGCTCACGGTGAGATTGAGGCCGTTGAGAATGCGCTTGTCCTCGATCTGGACAACCAGGTTCTTGATTTCGAGCATCTTTACACTTCCATCTGCGTCACCCCGGGCGAGCGTAGCGAGACCCGGGATCGCTATCCGAATTGATCTGGTTTGAACGATCCCGGCTCTCCGCTGCGCTTCAGCCGGGATGACACCATTGGGTTTCGATTAACCGACCGAGCCTTCCAGCGAGATCGAGATTAGCTTCTGAGCTTCAACCGCGAACTCCATGGGGAGCTGCTGCAGCACGTCCTTGACGAAGCCGTTCACGATGAGCGCCGTCGCTTCCTCTTCCGAGAGGCCGCGCTGCTGGCAGTAGAACATCTGATCTTCGGAGATCTTCGATGTGGTCGCCTCGTGCTCGAACACGGCGGTGGCGTTCTTCGACTCGATGTACGGCACCGTATGGGCGCCGCACTGGTTACCGATGAGCAGCGAGTCGCAGTTGGTGAAGTTGCGCGCGCCCGTCGCCTTGCGATGTGCGGACACAAGGCCACGATAGGTGTTCTCGGACTTACCAGCCGCAATACCCTTCGAGATGATCCGGCTCGTGGTGTTCTTGCCGAGATGAATCATCTTGGTGCCGGAATCGACCTGCTGCATGCCATTCGATACCGCGATCGAGTAGAACTCGCCGCGGGAATTATCGCCGCGCAGAATGCAGGACGGGTACTTCCACGTAATGGCAGAGCCCGTCTCGACCTGGGTCCAGGTGATGACCGAATTCTTGCCACGGCAATCGCCGCGCTTGGTCACGAAGTTGTAGATGCCGCCCCGGCCTTCGGCGTCGCCCGGGTACCAGTTCTGGACCGTGGAATACTTGATCTCGGCATCGTCGAGGGCGACCAACTCGACCACAGCGGCGTGGAGCTGGTTCTCGTCGCGCTTCGGGGCCGTGCAGCCCTCAAGATAGGAGACGTAGGAGCCCTTGTCGGCGATAATCAGCGTGCGCTCGAACTGGCCCGTGTTCTTCTCGTTGATGCGGAAGTAGGTGGACAGCTCCATCGGGCAGCGCACGCCCGGCGGCACATAGACGAACGAGCCATCGGTGAAGACCGCCGAATTGAGGGTGGCGAAGAAGTTGTCCGTCACCGGCACGACCGAGCCGAGATACTGCTTCACGAGGTCCGGGTACTCCCGGATGGCCTCGGAGATCGGCATGAAGATCACACCGGCCCTGGCGAGTTCCTCCTTGAAGGTCGTGGCCACCGACACGGAGTCGAACACCGCATCCACGGCAACCCGGCGCTGCGGCTCGACGCCGGCCAGGATCTCCTGCTCGCGAAGGGGAATGCCGAGCTTTTCATACGTCCTGAGAATTTCAGGATCCACCTCGTCGAGGGACTTCGGAGCCGGATTCTTCTTCGGCGCAGCGTAGTAATAGATGTCGTTGTAGTCGACTTTGTCGTACGACACGCGCGCCCAGTTCGGCTCCTTCATGGTGAGCCAGCGCTTGTAGGCGTCGAGGCGCCACTGGAGCATCCACTCGGGCTCGCCCTTCTTGGCCGAGATGAAGCGGATCACGTCCTCGGAGAGACCCCTCGGGGACTTCTCCATTTCGACTTCGGTCTCGAAGCCGTACTTGTATTGGTCGACGTCGATCAGACGGACCTGATCGATCGTTTCCTGCACTGCAGGCATCTGTCTCTCCCACCGCTCACGGCTTCAAGGGCCGCGGGTTGATGACGTGGAATGCGAAAGCGAGGCCGTTCAGGCCGCACTCGCCTTCCGCTTATATAAGGTGCCGACCACCCTTTCGCACGCCTCCGCAAAGCGGATTACGTCCTCTTTCGTGGTCGACCACCCCAAACTCACGCGCAAAACGCCCTCTGCGAGGGCTGGCTCCACGCCCATGGCGTCGAGCACATGCGACCGCTTGACCTTTCCGGACGAGCAGGCCGAACCGGAGGACAGGGCCACCCCTGCCAGATCGAAGGCGATCAATGCCGTCTCGGCCTTGAGGCCGGGTATGGCAAAGGCGAAGGTATTAGGCAACCGCTCAGCTTGCGCACCCACAACAACCGCATTGGGCGCTATCCGGCGGAGCTCAGCCTCGGCATCGTCCCGCAAAGCCCGAAGTCGCCGGGCCTCCTGCTCCAGTCCGACCAGAGCGATCTCTGCCGCAGCGCCGAAGCCTGCGATGGCCGCCACGTTCTCCGTGCCGGCCCGAAAACCCTTTTCCTGTCCACCACCCCGGATCAGCCGCTCGGCGATCTCGAACTGGTCGGAAGCGAGAATCACGGCGCCAACCCCCTTCGGCCCACCGATCTTGTGAGCCGAGAGGGTGAGCACATCGATCCCAAGCGCAGCCATGTCGACCGGGATCTTGCCGGCGGCCTGAACCGCATCGGTGTGGATCAACCCGCCATGCTCATGCACAAGACGGGCCGCCTCGGCCACGGGCTGGAGCGCGCCGGTTTCGTTGTTGGCCAGCTGGACGGAGACCAGGGCGCTCTCATCCTTAGCCTTCAGGAGATTGGCTTCGAGCCAAGCGAGATCAAGGATTCCGTTGGCATCGACAGGAATGATCTCGGTAGCGTCCGAGGAGAATCGGTGCCCGTTGAGCACGCAGGGGTGCTCGGCAGCGCCCAGGAGGAGCCGGGTCGCACCCGCTTGGTCGAGGCGGCGGAAGCCCGGCGTCAGAACGAGATTGGCGGCCTCGGTGCCCCCGCTGGTAAAGATGACATTCTTGGTCCGAGCACCCACGAGACGGGCCACCTGCTCGCGAGCCCTCTCGATCTCGGCCCGGGCGGCACGGCCCTCGGCATGAACCGAGGAGGCATTTCCGGGAAGCTGAAGGGCGCGCAGCACAACCTCGGCAACCTCCGGTCGCAGGGGCGAGGTCGCATTATGGTCGAGATATGTGCGCTGGCCTGCCGCCATAGCTGCCGTGAGCCTCACGAAATTCTTGCAATCGACCTAGGTTGCCGTGCTAAAGCACCGCAACCACATCTGTCCGATGCCTCATCCGCTGGACCAAGCCGCCCGGGTGAAATGAAACATCGGAACATTTTAGAATAATTCTAAGGGTTCTTTTATGAGGATCCCCGGCCTGGAGTCAAGGTCGTCACGGGTTTTCCCTCTCCCAACGGAGAGGTGAGAAAGAGGTTCGCGTCTATGCCTGAAGTCATCTTTACGGGTCCTGCCGGTCGCATCGAGGGACGCTATCAGCCTGCCAAGGAAAAAGGCGCCCCCATCGCCATCATCCTGCACCCGCACCCGCAATTCGGCGGGACGATGAACAACCAGATCGTCTACAACCTGTACTACGACTTCGCGAAGCGCGGTTTCTCGGTGCTGCGGTTCAACTTCCGCGGCGTCGGCCGCAGCCAGGGCGCCTTTGACCACGGCCAGGGCGAACTCTCCGACGCGGCCGCCGCTCTCGACTGGGCCCAGGCCATGAACCCGGACGCCCGCGCCTGCTGGATCGCCGGCGTGTCCTTCGGCGCCTGGATCGGCATGCAGCTCCTCATGCGCCGCCCGGAAATCGAGGGCTTCATCTCGATCGCCGCCATGGCGAACCGCTACGACTTTTCGTTCCTGGCTCCCTGTCCGTCCTCCGGCCTCTTCGTGCACGGCTCGGAGGACCGCGTCGCTCCGGTCAGGGATGTGGTCAGCGTCATCGAGAAGGTGAAGACCCAGAAGGGCGTGAAGCTCGAACACGCCGTTATCGACGGCGCCAACCACTTCTTCGACGGCAAGGTCGACGAACTGATGGTGTCCGTGGACGAGTATCTCGACAAGCGCCTGGGTAATGCCGAGGAAGCCGCCTGAAATAGCAGCAGGCCTGCTCTCCTTCTAGAAAATACTAATGAGCTGAGAGAGACGCGATGAGCGCGCCAAAGTCCGATTTCCTGAAGGTCCTCACCGAGCGGGGCTTCATCCACCAGACCTCGGATTTCGAGGGCGTGGACGCCGCGGCCCTTGAAAACCGGCTCACCACCTATGTCGGGTACGACTGCACCGGCCCGTCCCTCCATGTGGGGCATCTGCTCTCGATCATGATGCTCCACTGGCTTCAGAAGACTGGGGCCGGCAAGCCGATCACGCTGATGGGCGGCGGCACGACCCGGGTGGGTGATCCTTCGGGCAAGGACGAGAGCCGCAAGCTCCTGACCGTCGAACAGATCGAGACCAACAAGGACAGCATCAAGACGGTCTTCTCACGCTTTATCTCGTTCGGCGAGGGTAAGACCGACGCCATCATGGTCGACAATGCCGAGTGGCTGACCAAGCTCAACTACATCGAGTTCCTGCGCGATGTGGGCCGGCATTTCTCCGTCAATCGCATGCTGTCCTTCGACAGCGTGAAGCTGCGGCTCGACCGGGAGCATGAGCTGTCGTTCCTGGAATTCAACTACATGATCCTCCAGGCCTACGACTTCGCGGAGCTCAACAAGCGCTACGGCTGCATCCTGCAGATGGGCGGCTCGGACCAGTGGGGCAACATCGTCAACGGCATCGATCTCGGCCGCCGCCTCGGCACGCCGCAGCTCTATGCCGTCACCTGCCCCCTGCTGACCACAGCCTCCGGCGCTAAGATGGGCAAGACCGCCTCCGGCGCGGTCTGGCTCAATGCCGATATGCTGAGTCCTTATGATTACTGGCAGTTCTGGCGCAACACCGAGGATGCGGACGTGGCCCGCTTCCTGAAGCTCTTCACCATCCTGCCTATGGACGAGATCGCACGGCTTGAGGCGCTCCAGGGCGCCGACATCAACGAGGCCAAGAAGGTTCTCGCAACGGAAGCAACCGCCCTCCTCCATGGCCGCGAGGCGGCGAAACTGGCGGCGGAGACCGCCCGCATGACCTTCGAGCAAGGAGCGCTGGCGGAAAGCCTGCCAACCATCGAAATTCCGTCCAATGTGCTCGAAAGCGGGCTCGGCGTACTGGCGGCCTTCGGGCCGGATTATGCCAAGCTCGTGCCCTCATCGAGCGAGGCTCGCCGGCAGATCAAGAGCGGCGGCCTGAGGGTCAACAACCAAGCCGTGTTGGACGAGCGCGGCACCTTGAACCTGTCGGATGTGACGGCTGAGGGCGTGATCAAGCTCTCCTTCGGCAAGAAGAAGCACGTGCTCCTGCGCGCGGTGTAACCCTTCAGCGTTCGGAAGTTGTCGGTAGCGAACCTGTCTGCGGCTCCCGTTCGGCTCCCACGCCGAAGAGCTTGCGCAGGAAGCCAGGCGCCACCGCCGAGAGCGGATTGACCGACAGAGACGGCGCACTCGCCTGTCCGTTCAGGCGGAAATTGACAGCGAACAGCCCTTCGTTCTGCCCGCCGCCCAGCAGCGGCCCGAACAGCGGCACCTGGGCGAAGACGTTGTTCAGGCCGTAAGCCGGCACGAAGGTTCCCGACACGTCGAGACGGTCGCGGGCATAGTCGATGAACCCGCCCAGGGTGAACCCGATCTGGTTGCCCCAGATGGCGGCATCCTTGAAATCCAGGCGCCCTGACGAACGCGTGAACTCAAGCCTCGCCTTCGTGAACTGGACTTCGTTCACGTCCACACGGACCAGCTGCGGCTTGCCGGCCTGATCGCGCCCTGCGACAACCTGGGTCTGTGTCGGAATGATGCGGCGCAAAGCCGGTTCGTTGACCAGAGCGAAGGAGTGCATGATCACATGCCCGGCCTGCGGCTCGTCTCCCGTGGAGAGCTGCAGGATGAGATTGCCGCGCGACATGCGCTTGTAGATGTCGGTGAACCGCAGCAGCGCCCCCGCATCCTCCGCCTGGATGATCACCACCGGGCTGCCCCCGGCTTGCGGAATGGTGCGGCCGAGGATGTCGGTCGCCCCAAGGCGCCCCTTCATATCGAGCAGACGCAGGCTGTCCTTGCGCAGGGATGCCTTGACGGAGGCATTGGTGATCGCCTCCTCGTTGAAGCCGGTCAGGATGTTGAGGCTCAGGTCGAGGTCGACATCCTTGACGTCCTTGTTCGCCGCCGCGCTGCGCCCGCCGGATGGGGTCGCGCCCCCACCTTTCACGAACGGCCGCGCATCGCCCACATTGCCCCGGATCGTGACCTTGTAGACCCCATTGGACCGCTCGATCTGAGCACGCATGTCATCGCCGGGCGAGAGCTTGAAGGTCGAGAGCTCGGCCTTGTCCAGGCCGCCCTCGCTGGTGAGCGTGGCATGGCCCCGCAGCTGAACATTGCCGCTGTCGAGCTGCAGATCGCGGATCTCGCTCGTCGGCCCATCGACCATGGTGAAGGTGAGCTTGCCCGGCTTGCCAGCGGGCTTCACCCAGCCCGGCACGAGCTGATCGATACCGGCCTTGGCCAAGTCCGCCTCGACGTTGATGACCGACGGCGCGTTCTCGCCCAACGGCAGGCTCGCCTTGAGGCCGACAGTCCCCGTAAGCTGGGAGCCGAAGGACAGCCCACGCCGGCTACGCGCGGCCTCGTCGAGGGAGAAGGCCACGCTCGCCTGCCCGCCTTGCCGGCTCTTCTGGAGGTCGATGGCGGCCGTGCTGCCGGCGAGCTTGCCGCTGCCTTTCACGGAAAGATCGCCGCGGTCATACGCGATGGCCAGGTCGGCATTCTCCAGACGATCCTTCCCGAAGAAGCCGTCGACGCCGAAGTCGCTGACCGTTCCGCCGACCTTCAGCGGGAGATCGATGAATTGGGGAATGTCGTTGATGGGCAGGCCGATGCCGACCCGCAGATCCGTCTTGCCCTTCATGGTGGCCGGATCGATGTTAAAGCCTGCGATCTCCTTGATCCGCGGCTCGAGCAGGAGCGCCCCGAGGCCGTCGGCGCCTCCGGTGAGGCGAAAGTCGATGCTCGCCACCCCGTTGTCGTCCCAGTAATTGTCCAGGACGAAGGCGCCCTCTGAGGCCGACAGGGCGCGATTGTTCGCCATCTGAGCGAGCCCGATCGGAGCGCGAACGAGCACCTTCGTTCCGGTGACCTGGCCCGTTGCATTCATGCCGGAGATCGGCGGGATGCCTTCATCCACCTGCAGGGTGCCATTGGAGACGGCAAAGTCGATCTTCAGGGACTCGTCGGGCGTTGGACCGCCGTTCAGCGCCTTCTCGATGTCGGCACCGGTCATCGCGACCTTGAGATCGATGGAGTCGAGCATCCCGGCCTTCAGATGGGAGACCAGATACCGCCGGACCGGGGGCGCTACGGCTTCGGGCCAAATCCGCAGGGCCGAGCGGATTTCGGTTTTTTCGGCGCGGACGTCGAGCCGCAGCCCCTTCGGGTCGGCGGTGGCCGCCAGGAGTCCGCTGATGCGGGCTGAAAGCTCCGGGCCTTTGAGCGTGATGCCGTCGATCCTGACTCCGTCGTGCCCGGAAAGGTCGGCCGCGAACTCGCTGACCCGCAGGGGCCGGTCCCCTGCCGCTGCTCCTGACCAGGCGATATCACGGCCGTTCAGGCTCAGGCGCCAGGGATTGTTGCCGTTTGGCGCCAACAGGCGGCCCTGCAGGCGCAGATTGGTGTCCCCGCCTTTCGCCTCGATCCGTTGAAGCTCAAGCGCTTTTGCCGCCTCGTTCCAATGCGCCTCGATGACGGCCTTCTCGACCGGGAATGGAGATGTATCCGGATCCTGGATCTGGATGGTGCCGGGGCTGCTCTCGAGCTGTGTCTTCAGCTCCGTCACACGGCCTTCCGCGAAGCCTAAGTCAAAGCGGCCCGAGAACTCGAGATCCGTGGTCGCCGGGAGTTCGGAGGCGCCGGAGAGCAGGAGAATGTCCGTGATGGGCGCCCGCTCGGCCACGATGCTGGCCCGGTAGGCATCCTTGGCTTCCACTCTCGCGTTACCGTTCAGCTGCCAGGGTCCCTGTGGCCCCTCCACGGTCGCTGCGAACTGGCGGCCGCCGTTCTCCGTCCAGTCGAAGGCGGCATCGACGCGCTGAAATCTCGCTCGCTCACGTCCGTCCGCATCGATGAAGACCAGACGCGCGTTAGTCAGCTGGGCCTGGTTGAGCGAGTTCAGGACGCTTCCGGGACCGACGATCAGCTCGAGCAGCGATCCAACAGCCCCGGAGACAGGAGACGGCCCGTTCACGTCACGGGCCATCGAAGCAGCCGCTTCCTTAGAGGGCTCAGGCGCCGCAGGGCTGGGCTGTGCCCCCTCCCCGTCAGCTCCCTGCACGGGCGAGAAGGAGAGCGAGCCGTCCCGGTTCACACGGATCCGCAATTGCAGGTCACGAACCTCGACGGCTTTGGGTTGGAGATTGGCCGTCAGGAGCGAAGTCATGTCCGCGCTCAGGATGGCATAAGGGGCCCGGAGCACGAGTTCGCCGCCGGGGGCGCGGATATCGAGGCCGTTCGCGCGAAGCGCCGGCGAGCCGTCATGCAGCTCGATCGCCGTATTGCGCAGCGTCACTTTCCAGCCAGGTCCGATGCGGGATGCCAGTGCCTCCGCGACCCGCTCGGGCAGGCGGCCGAAGCTCATAGGAGCAGCCGACAGGCGCAGGTAGAGCAGCCCGAAGGCGGCCAACAGAAACACGATCAGCCCAAGCTTCACATAGAGAGTGCCACGCAACACGCGCCGGAGGAGGCTTCGCTTGACCGGGTCTCGCCGGAACAACGTGTTACGCAAGGGTAGCTTCATTCTTGTGACGTTTGGCAATCCGGTTCTTGCGCATGGGCGCCATTCAGGGAATCAGAGGTGTGACCTTAACCGCCTCGGGAGCGTCCGGCGACTGTTTCCCCCACAGTCGTGCACACCAGAGGTTTCCAAACAGTACATTCCGCCAAAAGGAAGGCGTTTCATGGCCCTTAGCATCGGAACCAGGGCTCCGGACTTCTCCCTGCCTGCGACAGATGGTCGGGAGATCAGCCTCGACGGCCTGAAAGGCCGCAAGGTCGTGCTCTACTTCTACCCCAAGGACGACACCACCGGCTGCACCCTGGAGGCCCAGAACTTTCAGGCTTTGAAAGCCGAATTCGCGGCAGCCAACACGGACATTGTCGGGATCTCGCCCGACAGCATGAAGAGCCATGACAAGTTCCGTGCCAAGTACGGCCTGGATTTCGCCCTGGCTTCGGATGAGGCCACGGCCATGCTGCAGGGCTACGGTGTGTGGGTGGAAAAGAGCATGTATGGCCGCAAGTACATGGGCGTCGAGCGCACTACGGTGCTGATCGACCGGAACGGCGTCATTGCTCAGGTCTGGTCCAAGGTGAAGGTGCCGGGCCATGCCGAGGAGGTGCTGCAGGCAGCCCGAGCTCTGGGTTAGCGACAGGATGGCCCATTGCGGCTAGCCTTCGCAACGTTCTAAGATTTCATTTCCCGCCTGTGTATTCACTCCTAAGTAGCGCTCTCCTCATGTCAAACCATACAGCCATTCTCTCCGGCCAAAGCTGGAACGCTTATTCCTCGCTGAAGACTGGCAAGAAGCCCGTCTTCCTCACCTACTCCTTCAATGCTGTGTCCCAGGGGGCGTCAAAGTTCGGTAGCGCCGAGAAAGCCATGGCTCAGAAGGCCCTGAAGATGTGGGGTGATGCCTGCGGCATCCGGTTCCTTGAGGTCAAGAAGAGCGATGCCGAGCTGAAGTTCCAATGGGATTGGAACTGGTACACGGTCACTGCCTGGGCGGAGTTCCCGGAACTTGCCCGCAATAGCGTTGACGGATGGACAGATCAGGCGCGGGACGATAGCGGCGGGAATGTTTACCTGAACACCCAGAACCGCTCGGAGATCACCCGAAACCCAAATTTCATGCTTTACGTCCTGCTTCACGAGATCGGGCACGCCCTTGGTCTCAAGCATCCCTTCCACAAGATGCCTCACAACAAGAAGCTGCTGAGCTCGGACCTCGACAACGTCAAGCATACGGTCATGAGCTACACGGGTGGCGACGTCAACATGGGGCCCGTCGGGCTCGGAGCCTTGGACATCGAGGCCATTCGCGCCCTCTACGGGAGCCCTTCGCAGGATGGGAAACAGGTTGCGAAATGGTACTGGAACAAGACCAAGGAGACGCTGTCCCAGACCGGCAAGAGCAAGGCGGACATTATCTATGGCGTCAACGCCAAGGACATCATCAAGAGCGTCAGCGGCAATGACAAGCTTTACGGCTTCGGCGGAAATGACACCCTGTACGGCGGGCACGGCAATGACCTCCTGAGCGGCGGAGAGGACGACGACAGGCTGTATGGTGACAACGGCAACGATGTCCTCAGAGGCGGGATCGGCGACGACACCTTGCAGGGTGCCACGGGCAACGACAATCTCGGCGGCGGGTATGGCGATGACGCTCTGTATGGCGATCTCGGCAACGATGTCCTGAAGGGCGATGCCTCCAACGACACCCTGTACGGGGGCGCAGGCAGCGACAATCTGGACGGCGGAGATGAAGATGACACTCTGCACGGAGACATCGAGAACGACGTCTTGAGCGGTGGATTTGGCAACGACATCCTGCAAGGTGGCGACGGCGCCGACAACCTGGATGGCGGATTTGGGAACGACACCCTCTATGGAGGCGCAGGCAGCGACATCCTGAGCGGAGGCACAGGCAGCGATCAGTTCGGTTTCGATACCTGGTTCAACGGTGTCGACGACGTGGATCAGATCGTGGATTTCAGCAGCTGGGAGGATCAGATCCTTCTGTCGTCAACCGTCTTCAGCACCCTCACCAAAGGCACATTGCGCTTTGAGGTGTTCGTGGAGGGATCAGCCGCGAAGGATGCGGATGACAGGATCCTCTTCGATTACAATGGGCGATCTCTCTCCTATGACTCGGATGGCTCCGGCCCCAATGCTGCCTTACGCTTTGCGCAATTCACGCAAGTGGTGACGGTCAAATCCTATGACTTTTTCGTCGTGTAGATCTTACCGCTGACGACAAAGGCCCACGCGATAGCGTGGGCTTTTTTTTGTTTCAACTGATGTCCCAAATCTGATCCTGAGCGCCTGCAAGCGGCTTGATGCACCTGGCTGCTTATCGGGTAGATGCATCAAGCCAGTTTGAGATTTGCTCGATAACGCTGTGCATGCCTGCTACTGAATCGGCGACATGCCCCGGCTTCTCAAGTGCATGATCGAGACCGGGCAGCAGGATAACTTCCGCTCCCCTGGCGCGGGCTGCTGCAACATGCACCTCCTCATAATGAGGATCTTCCGTTCCCAGCGCAATGATTGACCGTTGGGAGCAGCGCGTCATGCCTTCGAGCACACCATGGGTCTTGAAGCCCGGAGTCAGCCAGATGAGATCGGCGGAAGCGAGCCTGGGCTCATCAGGGGCAACCGCCGCCATGGCGGCGGTCCCCAGCGATTTCCCAACAAGGGTGAAATGCTCATACCGATCGAGAGCGAATGCTGCCGCCATGGCGGCGCGGGCGTCTGTTCCGATCCAGGCAATCTTGTCCTCCTCGGACAGATCCATGAATTCTGGAATCCGGTCGTAGGCGTAATCGACTGAAAGAACGTCGTAGCCGCGCGCCAGCAGAAGCTGTCGGGGATAATAGAGCACCGGCATGGTGTTGCGGTAAGTCAGCCCCGGAAAGAAGACCGCAAGACGAGAGTTCCGATCACTTTGGCGGATCAGGCTGTTCGGGATGGCAAGGCCATTGCGGTCTTGGATGTCGATCTTGTCCTGCTTCATGAAACAATTCCGCGGTCGCAGTCCTGCATCCTAGCAACAGAACTGTGACCGCAGAAAGAGCCGTCTCAATCGATGTCCTCGACCTCGGCGTCGCCGCCATAGACGCGCTGGGCGAGGGAGGCTTCCATGAAGGGGTCGAGGTCGCCGTCGAGCACGTCCTGCGGGCTCATGGACTGGGCGCCGGTGCGCAGGTCCTTCACCATCTGGTAGGGCTGTAGCACGTAGGAGCGGATCTGGTGGCCCCAGCCGATGTCGGTCTTGGCAGCCGCCTCCGCATTGGCCTTTTCCTCACGCTTCTTCAGCTCGGCCTCGTAGAGACGCGCGCGCAGCATGTTCCAGGCGGTGGCCCGGTTCTTGTGCTGGGAGCGCTCCTGCTGGCAGGCCACCACGATGCCGCTCGGAATATGCGTGATGCGCACGGCCGAGTCGGTGGTGTTCACGTGCTGGCCGCCCGCGCCCGAGGAGCGGAACGTGTCGATGCGGCAGTCGGATTCCTTGATCTCGATGTTGATCCGGTCGTCCACCACCGGGTAGACCCACACCGAGGCGAAGCTCGTATGCCGGCGGGCGTTGGAATCGTAGGGCGAGATGCGCACGAGGCGATGAACGCCGGACTCGGTCTTCAGCCAGCCATAGGCGTTGTGGCCCTTGATCAGGAGCGTGGCGCTCTTGATGCCGGCCTCTTCGCCGTCGGTGATTTCGAGAAGCTCCACCTTGTACTTACGGCGCTCGGCCCAGCGGGCATACATGCGCTGGAGCATGTTGGCCCAGTCCTGGCTTTCCGTGCCGCCGGCGCCCGAATGCACCTCCACATAGGTGTCGTTGGCGTCGGCCTCGCCCGAGAGCAGGGTCTCGACCTGGCGGCGGGCGGCCTCGGCCTGAAGGCCACGAATGGTCTCTTCACCTTCCTTGATCGTGCTCTCGTCGTCCTCAGCCTCGCCGAGCTCGATCAGGGTGATGGCGTCCTCAAGGTCCTGCTCCATCCGCTTGATGGCGGTGATCTGGTCCTCCAGGGAGGTACGCTCGCGCATGATCTTCTGCGCGGCGTCCGCATCGTTCCAGAGGTCGGGACCTTCGGCTTGGGCGTTCAGTTCTGCGAGGCGTCGCTGGGCATTGTCCCAGTCAAAGATGCCTCCTCAGCAGCCCGACTGACTGCTTGGTCTCTTCTACGAGATGTTGGATTTCGGCGCGCATTGTTCCGTTCGTTCTGTCCGTGCCTGTGATGACGGCGTCTTAGAGCATCGGGCCCCAAAGGGGAATGCACTTTGAGCCTATCGGCGCAAGCCCTCCAGCATGGCTTGGCTGGAGGGCTTGCGTTTCTGTTGATGTGGATGGGTATCGATATGGCGACGAGCGCCCGTCAGTACAATCCGCCGGGTCCGACACCGCCGGCCTGCCGGGGCGCTCCGGGAGGCGGTGGCGCATATTCCGCCTGCGGGATCTCCTCAGGCTCCGGCGGGACGAATTCCGGCGGGGACTGTCCGGGTTTGAAGGCTTCGAGAATCGTGCCGCCGCCCTCCCCGCCCGCGCGGGTGCCGGTGGAGGCATTGACGCGGATGAGCTTGATGCCGGCCGGCACGCGGAACGGTGTCGCCGGCTTGTCCTTGAGCGCCATCTGCATGAAGTCGCGGAAGACGGGTGCCGCGTACTGGCCGGCGGTGGCCGCATTGCCGAGCGACTTCGGCTGGTCGTAGCCCAGGAACACGCCCACGGCGAGATCCGGCGAGAAGCCGACGAACCACACGTCCTTGGCGTCGTTGGTGGTACCGGTCTTGCCCGCGAGCGGCTTGCCGACGGCCTTGACGGTCTGGGCAGTGCCGCGCTGAACCACGCCTTCCAGGATCGAGGTCATCTGGTAGGCGGTGAGCGGGTCGATCACCTGCTCCCGGTTCTCGGTGAGCTTGGGCGCAGCGCCGCCGTCCCACTTCTCCGCATTGCAGTTCACGCATTTGCGGTCGTCGTGGCGGTAGATCGTGCGGCCGTTGCGGTCCTGGATCTGGTCAATCAGGGTCGGCTTGATGCGGCGGCCGCCATTGACGAACATCGAGTAAGCCGCCGTCATGCGCATGACCGTGGTCTCGCCGGCTCCCAGCGACATGGAAAGCAGCGGCAGCATGTCGTCATAGACGCCGAAACGACGGGAATACTCGGAGATCACCGGCATGCCGACCTCGTTGGAGAGGCGGACCGTCATCAGGTTCTTGGAATGCTCGATGCCATAGCGCAGGGTGCGCAGGCCGCCCGCCTTGCCATCGTAGTTCTTCGGTGCCCAAGCCTCCTGACCCGGCCCCATGTCGAGCACGAAGGGCGCGTCCATGATCTGGGATGAGGGCGTATAGCCGTTGTCGAGAGCCGTCGCGTAGACGAGCGGCTTGAACGACGAGCCCGGCTGGCGCAGCGCCTGGATGGCCCGGTTGAACTCGCTCTGGTCGTAAGAGAAGCCGCCCACCATGGCATGGACGCGGCCCGTATTCGGGTCCATGGCCACGATGGCGCCTGAGATCTCGGGAATCTGGCGCAGGCGGAACTGTCCCTCCTTGTCGGCCAGTGGCTCCACATAGACCACATCGCCAACGGAAACAGCCCGCTCGACAGGTCGGCGCGTCCATTTCACACCGTCGGCCCCGACGGTGCCGGTTTCGCGCTCCTTCACGACCTGACCGGAAGCCTCCCGCCTGGGCTGCAAGCCGACTTTGGCCTGACCGCGCGCAACCTCCAGCACGACAGCGAGGCGCCACGGCTGGACGTCACCGAGAATCGGCACTTCGGACAGGGCAAGCCCCCATTCGCGGCCCGCCAGATCGATCTTCTGCTGAGCGCCGCGCCAGCCGCGGGCCTCATCGAAGCGCACGAGGCCGTCCACAAGAGACTTGCGGGCCATGGCCTGCATCTTGGGATCAAGGGTCGAGCGGATCAGAAGCCCGCCCTCATAGAGGGTTTCCTCGCCATAGCGCTCGGCGATGTCGCGGCGCACGCCCTCGGCGAAATAGCCCGAGGCGATGCTGTTGGGAGAAACGTTCCGCGGCTTGACGTTGAGCGGCTCCTTCTGCGCCTCTTCCGCCGCCTCCTTGGAGATATAGCCGTTGACGGCCATGCGCTCGATCACCCAGTTCCGGCGCTCGACGGCCGCCTTGCGCTGGCGGAACGGGTGGTAGTTGTTCGGCCCCTTCGGCAGGGCCGCAATATAGGCTGCCTCGGCGATGGTCAGCTCATGGATCGACTTGCCGAAATAATCCAAGGCCGCCGCCGCGATGCCGTGCAGGTTGCGCCCCGGGGTCAGGGTGCCGAGGAAGATCTCGTTGACATAGAGCTCGAGGATCTTGTCCTTGGAGAAGGTCGATTCCATGCGCAGCGCGATCAGCGCCTCGCGGATCTTGCGCTCATAGCTCTTCTCGTTGCCGACCAGGAAGTTCTTGGCGACCTGCTGGGTGATCGTGGAGGCGCCCTGCTCCCGCGCTCCGCCCGAGCGCAGGTTGACCACAACTGCGCGGATAAGCCCCTCAGGGTCGATGCCCGGGTGCTTGTAGAAATTCTTGTCCTCGGCCGACAGGAACGCTCCGATCACAAGCTTGGGCACGGAATCGATGGGCACGTAGAGCCGGCGCTCGCGCGCATATTCGGCGATCAGGCTGCCGTCGGAGGCATGGATGCGGGTCATCACCGGCGGCTCGTAGTTGGCCAGCTGGGCGTGATCCGGCAGATCCTTCGAATAGAACCAGAAGCCATAGGCAAGCCCGACAGCGCCGATCAGGAAGAAGATCGCTCCAACGCTGAAGAGGAAGCCGAAAAATCGTAGGACGAAGCGCATCCGAAGGTGTTCCATGACGGCGCCTTCAGGCGCCCGTTTATGTAGATCTCAAAAAGCGGACCCTCGTTAGCCGATGAATCGCGCCCCCGCTACGGGTATCCACACCTACTCTATGGTAAAACTGCGGCAGCGCCCCTCCGGGCGAGCCGGGTCGCGAAAAAGCGGTCCACGGCATTCGACATGGCCGAGACCATCTTGGCCCGCCATTCCTCCGACATCAACAAATCTAAGTCTTTTTGGCTGGACAGGTAGCCAAGTTCGACAAGAACGGACGGTACATCGTGCGCCCGCAGCACCTGGAAGCGAGCCTGCCGGTGGGGGTTCTTGTTGAGGCGGGCCACAGAATCGAACTCACCCACGAGACGGGAAGCAAAGCCGTGGGAGAAGCCGCGGGTCTCCCGAAGGGTCAGGTCCATCAGGATGTCGGACACGTCGTCCGGCATGTCGCCCGATTCGACACCCGCCACCGCATCGGCCTTGTTTTCGCGATCCGCCAGCCGAGCGGAATCTGCGTCGGACGCCCGCTCGGACCCGGTATAGACCGTCAACCCGCGCACGTCCTGCCCGCCCGAAATCGAGTCGGCATGGATCGAGATGAAGAGATCGGCCTGGGCCGAGCGGGCGGCACGCACCCGGTCGCCAAGGGAGATGAATACGTCCTGGTCGCGGGTCATGAGCACCTTGTAGCGACCGCCCTCTTCGAGCTTCTTCTTCAGCCGCAAGGCGAAGGAGAGCACCAGATCCTTCTCGGCCACGTTTCCGGAACCGGCCGCTGCACCCGGATCGATGCCGCCATGGCCAGGATCGATCATGATCACCGGACGGGCATCCTTGGTAGCCTGCACGACGGGCGCGGGCCCTTCCTTCGCCGGAGCGGTGCTTCCCGAGGCAGTCTTGCGGAACTCCTCCCGATCAACGCGCGAGAGCTCGATGGTCAGGATCGTGGCGGCGCCTGTCGCGTCCGGCGTAGTCGTCAGGCCTGTTACGACCGCCGGCTGCGCGAGGTCCATCACCACCCGGGAGCGGCCGGGAGCAAAAAGACCGTAGCGGTAGGAGGTGATGAGCCCTTCCTTGCTGTGTCCGGCCTCGGCCGGCAGATGGAAGGCCACCTCCGGCAGGTCGATGATCAGCCTGTCCGGGCGCTCCATCAGGGAGACCTGCGCCGTCACCGGCCTGGACAGGGTCACCTTGAACCGGGTCTTCGCCCCGTCCTGCTCGATGGCTGCAGCAGCGGCGATGATCGGGGTTGCGGGCTTAGCGCCATCTCCCGCCGCCCAGGCACGCCCCGTTCCGGCGGCGAGGGTCATCGCCACAAGACAAGCGCCGATAAGGCGTATGAGGAGGGAAAGAGGCATCGCTGATTTCTAGGTTTCGAGCGTCCTTTCCTATACTCATAGCCAGCGTTTGGTTAACGGAACCTCACGCCGGGCAACACTTTGCTGAGACTCTGTTGCATTCAAGGCACAGTGAGACAGCATCTTGCCAAATGCCCCATTCGATCTGTAATGATCTTGATCCCGTCCGGCATGGCCGAATCTGACGGCGGCTCCGAGGAGACGGTTGTGTTGACCGATCCTTCAGGGACCGCCTCACCCTCGACAGGCTACGGACAGGATCAAAGGGCGACGCCTGTCGCCACTCGCCGATGGCCGGTTCACCCGGCCCATCGATATCTACGAAAGGGCCGTCTCGAATGGTTGCACACACGAAGTCAGCTATGACCTTCGTTTCTGCATCGTTCGAATCGCGCGTATCCCTTCGCGCACGCCCCAGCACCACCCTTTCCGGCCCTGTGCCGGCCCAATTCAACCCAGAATGCGCCCCTTCGCGGCGCAGGATGGCGATCGACAGCACTCCGAACGCAATCTCAGCCCGTCGCCTTCGCTTGCGGCGTGCCTCACCGCCCACAATGCGGCCCCTGCCTCAGGTCCTGCCCTCGATCGCCATGTCGAGAGTTCAACATGGCAAACAAGATGCTCATCGATGCCTCCCACCCGGAAGAAACCCGGGTCGTGGTGGTACGTGGTCAGAAGGTCGAAGAGTTCGACTTCGAATCCGCTAACCGGAAGCAGCTGCGCGGGAATATCTATCTCGCCAAGGTCACCCGGGTCGAACCGTCTCTCCAGGCGGCCTTTGTGGAATACGGCGGAAACCGCCACGGGTTCCTGGCTTTCAGCGAAATCCATCCCGATTACTACCAGATTCCGGTCGCCGACCGGCAGGCTCTGCTCGAGGCCGAGGCGGAAGCCCAGCGCGAGGAGGAGCACGAGGAGGAGCGCCGCAGCAGCCGCGGCGGGCGTCGCCGCCGTTCCTCGCCGCGGCGGACTCAGAACGACGAGACTGTCGTCTCGACCGAAGCCGAGGCCGAGGCCGGCACTGAGGAAGGCGTAGAGGCTGCCTCTCAGGACGCTGAACTCACCGGCGAGGCAGCTCCTTCGCAGACCTCGGAAGCTGCGGCTACGGCCGAGATCGAGGGTGCCACGCCCACCGAAGGCGCCAATGAGGAGGCTCTCGAAGCAGTCGAGGGATCAGCCCCTATCGAGGCCCCGCAGGGTGACGAGACCACGGAAGAGGCCAAGTCGCCTTCGACGGATGACGATACGGAGTCGGACGACGGGGATGAATCCGAGGAAGACGAGGACGACGTCGAGGAGCACGAGATCGTCGAGCAGCTCGGCGGTGACGATGCCATCGAGGATCTGCCCCAGCGTCGTCGCACGCCCCGCAAGCAGTACAAGATTCAGGAAGTCATCAAGCGCCGCCAGATCCTCCTGGTCCAGGTCGTCAAGGAAGAGCGCGGCAACAAGGGCGCGGCGCTCACCACCTACCTGTCGCTCGCCGGCCGTTATTCGGTGCTCATGCCCAACACGGGCCGGGGCGGCGGCATTTCCCGCAAGATCACCAATGCGGCCGACCGCAAGCGCCTGAAGGAAATCGCCCAGGAGCTAGAGGTGCCCGAGGGAATGGGCATCATCCTGCGCACGGCCGGCGCCTCGCGGACCAAGCCCGAGATCAAGCGCGACTATGAATACCTGATGCGCCTGTGGGAGAGCGTGCGCGAGCTGACCCTCAAGTCCGCCGCCCCTGCCCTCGTGTACGAGGAAGGCTCGCTGATCAAGCGCGCCATCCGCGACCTCTACAACAAGGACATCGACGACGTGATGGTCGCCGGTGAGGACGGCTATCGCGAGGCCAAGGACTTCATGCGAATGCTCATGCCGAGCCATTCGAAGCTGGTCCAGCCCTACCGCGATCCGCAGCCTCTCTTCGCCAAGTTCGGCGTCGAGGCCCAGCTCGATGCCATGTTCTCGAACGTGGTGACGCTCAAGTCGGGCGGCTATCTCGTCATCAACCCGACGGAAGCCCTCGTCTCCATCGACGTGAACTCCGGCCGCTCGACCCGCGAGCACAACATCGAGGACACGGCCCTTCGGACAAACCTCGAAGCCTCAGAGGAAATCGCCCGCCAGCTGCGCCTGCGCGATCTCGCCGGCCTCATCGTCATCGACTTCATCGACATGGAGGAGAAGCGGAACAACCGCGCCGTCGAGAAGAAGCTGAACGAGTGCCTGAAGAACGACCGCGCCCGCATCCAGGTGGGCCGCATCTCGCCCTTCGGCCTGCTCGAGATGTCGCGCCAGCGCATCCGCACGGGCGTGCTCGAATCCTCCTCGATCCCTTGCCCGCACTGCGCCGGCACCGGCTTCGTGCGTTCGACGCCGTCCGTCGCCCTGCAGGTGCTGCGCTCGATCGAGGAAACCCTCATCAAGAATGCCAGTTACAACCTCGTGGTCCGCACCAGGATGGAAGCAGCCTTCTACATCCTGAACCAGAAGCGCATTCACCTGCGCGAGCTGGAGAGCCGCTTCGGCGTCGCGATCTCCATCGTGGCCGACGACACCCTGCAGGGCCACACCACCTACGCCATCGACCGCGGCGATCCGGCCCTCAAGCTGGAGCACAAGTCGGCCGCGACCGGCATCCAGATCGACGCCATCATCCCCATCGACGAGCCTGTCGAGGAGGATGAGGTCGAGACGGAAGAAGAGACCGCCGAGGACACCCAGGTCGCCGGCGAAGAGCGCAGCGAGCAGGGCGAAACCGAAAGCGAAGGTGATCGCCGCCGCCGTCGCCGTCGCCGCCGCCGTCGGGGCCGCGACCGCGAGGCTTCTGCCGGAGCGGACCAGGGCGACGAGAGCGCCGAGGGCGACGAGTCCGAAGGTGAGGCCGGCGAGGACGAGGCAGAAGCCCAGACGTCCGAGGCGGCACCGGCTGAGGCTGGCGAATCCGAGGACGATCGCGGCGGACGCCGCCGCCGTCGCGGTCGCCGCGGCGGTCGTGGACGCGGTCGTGACGAGACGGTCGAGTTCGCCCAGGAAGAAGGCTTCGTCGCCCCCGACCAGGCGCAGGCCGCACCGGCCTCGGACGAGACCTCTCCCGCAGACGCGCAGCCCGTGGCTGAGATGCCTAAGCCTGCCGCCCAGGAAGAGCGCATTGTGGCTCCGCAGCAGCCCGTAGCTGAGGAGGCTCCTGCACCTGCGCCGGTGGTCCCGGAACCTGAGCCGGTCGCCGTCGTGCTGACCCCGCCCGACCCGGAGCGCCCGAAGCGTGCCGGCTGGTGGTCCAAGGCCAAGTCGGTCCTGAGCGGATCGTAAGATAAAAAGAAATGCCCGGCTTCGAGCCGGGCATTTTCGTTTCCACTCTGCACCCCCGTCATGCCCGCACTTGTTGCGGGCATCCACGTCTTTGGAAACACAGACCTCATCCTGAGGAGCAGACGTAATCTGCGTCTCGAAGGAGGTTCCAGCGCGCACTGGAGACTCCTTCGAGACGCCGCTTGCAGCGGCTCCTCAAGATGAGGTTTGAGAGTTTCAGACCGATGAAGACGTGGATGGCCGGGACTAATCCCCGGATCAAGTCCGGGGACGGCCATGACGGCGGAGGTTTACCTCAACCACCCTTTGAGCCGCGCCACCGTCTCGCGGCAGTCGCTCTCGGAGCCGGCGAAGGACAGGCGCAGGTAGTGCGAGCCTTCGATGGGGTCGAAGTCGAGGCCAGGCGTTGCGGCGACCCCCGCCTCCTCCAGCATGCGCCTGGAAAAACCGATGGAATCGTTCGTGAAGCGGGCGATGTCGGCATAGATGTAGAAGGCGCCATCCACCGGATGCATCTCGGTGATGCCGATCTTGGGCAGTTCCTCCAACAGATAGGCGCGGTTGCGAGCGTAAGCGGCCTTAACGGTCTCGAGCTCCTCCATGGCGTCGAAGGCGGCGAGCGCTGCCACCTGCGAGAGGTAGGGCGGCGAGATGTAGAGGTTTTGGGCCAGCCGCTCGATGGGCCGCACCAGCCGCTCCGGTACCACGATCCAGCCGATGCGCCAGCCGGTCATGCAGTAGTATTTGGAGAACGAGTTGATCACCACTGCGTCGTCGTCCGAGGCCAGAGCAGTCGAGGCCGGCTCGCCGTAGGTGAGGCCGTGATAGATCTCGTCGGATACGAACCATAGGCCCAGGCGGCGGCAGGTCTCGCCCAGTTCGGCCAGCGCCTTGCGGCCGATCATGGTGCCGGACGGGTTGGCGGGGCTCATGGCCAGAATGCCGTGCAGGGGCTTTTCCGCATGGGCCTTCGCAATGGACTCGGCGGTCATGATCCAGCCGTCCGCCTTGGTGAGCGGGATCGTCACCGGCTCGATGCCGAGCGCCTCCAGGATGTTGCGGTAGGCCGGATAGCCCGGCGCCGTGATCGCCACGCGCTGGCCCGGATCGAAGAGGCTTAAGAAAGCCAGCACGAACCCGGCCGATGAGCCGGTGGTCACCACAACCCGCTCCGGCGCGATGCTCACCCCATAGGTCTCGCGATAATGCCGGGCGATCCGCTCGCGCAGGGCGGAGAGCCCCAGAGCCTCCGTATAGCCGATGCGGCCGAGGTCGAGGGCTGCCTTCGCGGCTTCCCGGGCGGCCCGCGGCGCAGGCGCCGACGGCTGGCCTACCTCCATATGAATTACGCTGTCCCCTCGCCGCTCCTTGGCGGCGGCCGCGCTGAGCACGTCCATGGCGAGGAACGAAGCCACGCGGTCCATGCGGCGCGCGATGAGGGGTTGGTGGAGATCGGCGGATGATTTGTTCATGGCCAGGGTCGTATCCCGTTGGAGGGGCGGTCTCAAGACGGTTCTTCCGGAACAGGCGCCATCGCCTTCATCGTCATCAGCGGCCTTGTGCCGGTGATCCCGACGCGGCGGGGCGCGGGGCTTCTCAGCATCGGGATGGCTGGGACAAGCCCGGCCATGACGCGCCGGGCGTAATCTTCACACTGCAATACAAACCCGTGATTTGACGCCGCACGCCGCAAGCCGCTAACTCGCGATAGAACAGACGAGTCTCAAGTCCGCCTTGAACCATCCTTAAAGGACGGACTTGTCTCAAGAATTCTCTACAAAGGACCCCAAATGCGCTCTTCGCTTCTCAAGATTGGCCAGGCTGTGGCCCTGCTCGGCACGTTGGCTATGGCTCCCGCTGCCATGGCGCAGAGCGCGGTTTTCACCGAGCAGCAGAAGCAGGCTATCGGCGAGATCGTGAAGGATTACCTTCTGAAGAACCCGGAGGTCCTGACCGAGGTGATCGCTGAGCTGGAGAAGCGCCAGTCGGAAGCCCAGCAGGTGGCACAGGCCGGAGCCGTCAAGGAAACACGCCAGTCGCTCCTGAACGCCTCGCACTCCTACGTGGTCGGCAACCCGTCCGGGGATGTCACCCTGGTCGAGTTCTTCGACTATAATTGCGGCTACTGCAAGAAGGCGCTGGCGGACGTCCAGACCCTCATGAAGAACGATCCTAAGCTTCGTGTGGTCCTGAAGGATTTCCCGGTCCTCGGGCCAGATTCCGTCGAGGCCAGCCGCGTGGCGCTTGCCGTCAAGAACCAGCTCCAGGGCCAGAAGCTCCTCGATTACCACGTGAAGGTCATGGACACCCGCGGCCGTGTGAACGGCGAGCGCGCCATGACGGTCGCCAAGGAGATGGGCATCGACATGGCCCGCCTGCAGAAGGACGTGGAGAGCGCCGAGATCCGCAATGCCCTTCAGGAGAACATGGCGCTCGGCGACAAGCTGAGCCTCTCCGGGACCCCAGCCTTCATCGTCGGCGAGACGGTGATCCCCGGCGCGGTCGGCATCGAGCCCCTTAAGCAGCTCGTGGACAATGTTCGCCAGTGTGGCAAGGCGAATTGCGGGTAGCCCCAGACCTGCCCTCAGCTGCCTGCCCCAATCACCTCCGCGTCATCACCGGCTTTGTGCCGGTGATCCCGATCATGCCGAGGGCGCGCTTCTCCGCATCGGGATGGCCGGGACGAGCCCGGCCATGACGGGAAAACGGTCTCGTCACGTTGCGGAACCCGCGCCAAGCTTGGGAAAGCCCAGGTTTTCCCCTTTCCCCGTGCTCGCCTTTTGGCTAAGAGGGCGCTTCGGCTCCGCCTGACGGGGCTTCAAGGAACGCTCCTTATCCGATGACCACCGTCTTCGTCCTCAACGGACCCAACCTCAACCTGCTCGGCCGCAGGGAGCCTCAGATCTATGGCAGCACCACGCTTGCCGACATCGAGAAGCTCGTGCGCGAGAAGGCCGAGGCCCTCGGGGCGGCAGTCACCTTCCGCCAGTCGAACCATGAGGGACATCTGGTCGACTGGATCCAGGAGGCTGGAGCTCAGGGAGCCGGCATCGTCATCAATGCCGGTGCCTATACCCACACCTCGATCGCGCTCCGCGACGCCATTTCCGGCAGCGGCGCTCCGACGGTCGAGATCCATCTGTCGAACGTTCATGCTCGCGAGGGCTTTCGCCATCGCTCGCTCATAGCGCCCGTCTCCGTCGGCGTGATCTGTGGTTTCGGGCCCGTGAGCTACCTGCTCGGCCTGGAAGCGGTTCACCGGGTGATGGCCGAGCGGGCCCGCCAGGTGAAACCTTCCCAGCACTGATTCCTCAAAAAAGCAGAGGTAAGCCCTATGGCCAAGGAAAACCCTTTCGATCCCGATCTCGTCCGCGAGCTGGCGAACCTTATCGCCGACACGGATCTCAGCGAGATCGAAGTGGAGAAGGGCGACCTTCGCATCCGCGTGGCGCGCATGGTCACCGCCGCTGTCACCGTTCCGGTGGCGGCTCCGGCAGCTCATCACGCCCCCGCCCCGGTCATGGCACCGCCGCCATCCGTGGCCGCTGCGGCTGAGGCTGCTACGAAGGCGGGCGCGCCCAACCCGGGCGCCGTGCTCTCGCCGATGGTCGGCACCGCCTATCGTAAGCCCTCCCCCGAGGCGAAGAACTTCGTCGAGATCGGCTCCAAAGTGCAGGCCGGCGACAAGGTTCTCCTCGTCGAGGCCATGAAGACCTTCAACGAGATCGTGGCGCCCCGCGCCGGCACCGTGACGGCCATCTATGTCGAAGACGGAACCCCTGTTGAATACGGCGAACCCCTCCTCGTCATCGAGTAAGGCGCGATATGTTCGATAAGATCCTCATTGCCAACCGAGGCGAGATCGCCCTGCGCATCCTGCGCGCCGCGAAGGAGCTCGGCATCGCCACCGTGGCGGTGCATTCCACCGCCGACGCGGATGCCATGCATGTGCGCCTTGCCGACGAGAGCGTCTGCATCGGCCCGCCGGCCGCCCGCGACAGCTATCTCAACATCCCGGCCCTGATCGCCGCCTGCGAGATCACCGGCGCCGACGCCATCCATCCCGGCTACGGCTTTCTCTCCGAGAACGCGCGCTTCGCGGAGGTGCTGGAGCATCACCGCATCGCCTTCATCGGCCCCAAGGCGGAGCATATCCGCATCATGGGCGACAAGATCGAGGCTAAGCGCACGGCCAAGCGCCTCGGCATTCCCTGCGTGCCCGGCTCCGAGGGCGGCATCACCGACGACGACGAGGCGAAGCGCGTCGCCAAGGAGATCGGCTACCCGGTCATCATCAAGGCCGCCGCCGGCGGCGGTGGGCGCGGCATGAAGGTGGCGCGCACGGAGGAAGACCTCGTCCACGCGCTCCAGACCGCCAAGACCGAGGCCAAGGCCGCCTTCGGCGACGATGCGGTCTACATCGAGAAGTATCTCGAGAAGCCGCGTCACATCGAGATCCAGGTGCTCGGCGACGGCAAGGGTGGCGCCATCCATCTGGGCGAGCGCGACTGCTCGCTCCAGCGCCGCCACCAGAAGGTCTGGGAGGAAGGCCCCTCGCCGGCGCTCAACGTGGAGATGCGCGAGCGCATCGGCGGCGTGGTGGCCAAGGCCATGCAGGAGCTGCAATATGCGGGCGCCGGCACCATCGAGTTCCTCTACGAGGATGGCGAGTTCTACTTCATAGAGATGAACACCCGCATCCAGGTGGAGCACCCTGTCACGGAGATGATCACCGGCATCGACCTGGTGAACGAGCAGATCCGCGTGGCGGCCGGCCATCCCCTGTCGGTGAAGCAGGAGGACATCAGGATCGAAGGCCATGCCATCGAGTGCCGCGTGAATGCCGAGCATCCCTCGACCTTCCGCCCCTCGCCCGGCACGATCAGCTACTTCCACCCGCCGGGCGGACTGGGCGTACGCGTCGATTCGGCGGCCTATCAGGGCTACCGCATCCCGCCACACTACGACTCCCTCGTGGGCAAGCTCATCGTCCATGGCCGCACCCGCAACGAGTGTCTCATGCGCCTGCGCCGGGCTCTCGACGAGTTCGTGGTCGACGGCATCGACACCACGCTCCCGCTCTTCCGCACCCTCGTGCGCAACCCGGAGATTCAGAACGGCCAGTACGACATCCACTGGCTGGAGAACTTCCTGAAGACGGGCGGGCTCGGAGACGAGCAGGTCTAACAGCTTGTTATAAGATATCGAGCCCTCTATTCTCCCCAAAACGGAACAGAGGGCCGCGTCATCGAAGGCGGGGCTTGTGAACGACATGCCTCGCTTTCTTCATGTGGGCTGCGGCCCTAAGCGGAAAAATCAGACCGTTAAGGCTTTCGCCTCGCCCGAGTGGGAGGAGGTCACGCTCGACATCGACAGGAGCGTGAAGCCCGATCTCGTCGATAAGCTTCCTGAACTGTCCCAGGTTGAAGCGAACAGCTTCGATGCCGTTTATTCGGCCCACAACATCGAGCATCTCTATCCGCACGAAGTGCCGGTAGCGCTGCAGTCGATACGCCGGGTTCTCAAACCCGACGGCTTCGTGATCCTGACCTGCCCGGATCTTCAAACGATTGGCGAGCGGTTGGCGTCGGGCGATATCGAGGCACCGATCTACACCAGCGGCAGAGGGCCGGTCGCGCCTCTCGACATGATGTACGGCTTCAGGCCCGCAATGGCTGAAGGCAACCTCTACATGGCCCATCATACGGGCTTCACGCTGAAATCTCTCGGCGATGCCTGTGTCCGGGCCGGATTCGGCAAATTCTTCGGAATGAGACGTCCGAAGAGATACGACCTGTGGGGATTGGCGACGAAACTGCCAAAAACCGATGACGAGATTCACGAACTCGGCAAAATCTATCTGACGCCGGTCTGACTTCGCGTTTCGGGTATCCTATTTTGAAGGGCAGCCTGATTGATCAGATATGTAGGTGAATGCCCCACTCTCCCGACCACGCACCCGAGATTACCGCCGATATCCTGCTGAAAGCCTACGCAGCCGGGATCTTTCCCATGGCAGAGGATGCGGATGATCCATCCCTGTTCTGGGTCGAGCCGCGCGAGCGAGGGATCATTCCCCTCGATGATTTCCACGTCTCCAAGCGCCTCGCCCGCACCGTCCGTTCCGACATCTTCCAGGTTCGGGTGGACCGGAACTTCGACGCGGTGATCGCCGGCTGCGCCGCGCCGGCGGCCGACCGGGAGAAGACCTGGATCAGCCGGCGGATCCGGGAACTCTATGGCGAGTTGTTCGACTCCGGCTACTGCCACACCGTAGAGGTCTATCAGGAGGGCCGCCTCGTCGGTGGTCTGTACGGGGTCAGGCTGAACGGCGCCTTCTTCGGCGAGAGCATGTTCCACACGGCGCGCGACGCCTCGAAGGTGGCGCTCGTGCATCTCGTGGCGCGCCTGCGCCGCGGCGGCTTCTCGCTGCTGGACACGCAGTTCGTGACCTCGCACCTGGCGCAGTTCGGCGCCACCGAGGTCCCGCGGCGGGCCTACAAGCAGATGCTGCGCAATGCCATGGAGCATGGAGCCGACTGGAACGTCTGGCCGAGAGACAGGATCGTGAGCGGCGAGGAAGCGCTCGCCGCCCTCAGCTCCCCTTAATTCGGGCGATCCGAGTTGATGACTGGCGCAGCCTGCCTCCGGGCGGGCTGCTGGCGCTGAGGTGCCGGTTGCCGCAGGGGTGCCGTATCGACGGCCGGCGGGCGCGGAGCCGTGCCCCCGGCTGGAGTCATGATATCGCCGGGCCGGGCCGGATCATTCGGGCCGCGGGCCGCATCCTGGATCGGCGGCAGCTCCTCGGGGGTTTCCTTAGGCTCTGCGATCACCTCGGTGCCACCTTTGCAGTCCACGAGCCAGATGTCGTAGACCGGGTGCTCGAGGCCGTGCAGACCAGGGCTTGCGGCAAAGAGCCAGCCCGAGAAGACCCGCTTGGCCTTTCCCTCAGGCCCTGGCTCGTCCACCTCGATGAAGGATGTGGTATTCGGCGTCTCCGTGGGCGGCTTCGTGAAACAGACCCGCGCCGTCACCTGAAGCGCCCCGAACTGGACAGTTTCGTCAACGCCTACCTCGAACGACACGATTCGGCCGGTGATCTTATCGAGACCCGAGAACACGGCCGTGGGATTCTTGATCCTGTCCGCCTGCGCCGCGCCGAGGCCGCCGAGTAGCGATGCGAGCACAAGAGCCGCCCGTGTCCATCCGAATGTCATCATGCTGTCCAAGCCACGTTCGATTTGGCGTTTCTCGTCCGGCCGAGATCGGCCGCACCCGCTGTCGGTTCGGCTACGCGATAGCACGTGAACCATGATGGAAAAAGGGCAAGCCGGGAAGATAGGACGGGGATCCGCCCTGCCCTGGAAATCAGCCTGCCCGTGAGAGCGCCCTGAGCCCGCCTCGAAGAACCTCCGGCTGCACCTCCGGCAAGCCTGCCTCGATGGCGGCGTGGAGATCACGCCAGATCGGAACGGCCGCGGCCAGAACCTCCCGCCCCTTGTCCGTGAGGCCGAGAAGCCGATTACGACCGTCCTCCGGATCGCGGGCAATGGTCACGAGACCATTACGCTCGAGAGGCTTCAGGGCGGCGGTCAGCGTGGTCCGATCCATAGCCAGCAGCTGCGCGACAGGACCGATCGGCGGAGGCTCAGGACGGTTGAGGGCGTTAAGCAGGGAGAACTGTCCCGAGGTGATCCCTGCCGGCCGCAGAGCTTCGTCGAAGCGCCGCGAGAGCGCGCGGGCCGCCCGCTGCGCATGCAGGCAGAGGCAGGTGTCGCGTACCAAGTGCGTTGTTTCGAAGGTAACGTCTCGGCTGATTGACATGGCTTATTTATGTTGATATCAACTTATTTGTCAAGGGAGCATGACTAACCGCCACGGCAAGGGAGAGACACGATGGCATATGTGGACGGGTTCGTGCTGGCCGTGCCGGCAGACAGGAAGGAAGATTACCGGAAGCATGCGGCCGAGGCAGCGCCACTGTTCAAAGAATTCGGCGCGACCCGGATGGTCGAATGCTGGGGTGACGACGTGCCGGACGGAAAGCTGACCGACTTTCGCCGCGCCGTGGAGGCCAAGGACGACGAGGTCGTGGTGTTCAGCTGGATCGAATACCCCTCCAAGGAAATCCGCGACGCTGCCCAACAGAAGATCATGACCGATCCGCGCATGGAGGCGATGGGCGAGCAGATGCCGTTCGACGGCAAGCGCATGATCTTCGGCGGCTTCATGCCGATCGTTGACGCCTGAGGAGCAACGCTATGGCCAATCAGCACGGCGACTTTATCTGGTACGAACTTCTGACGGACGACGCTGACGCTGCCGCGCGCTTCTACGGCGCGGTGATCGGCTGGCAGAACCGCTCGATGGAAGGATCCGACCGGGGTTACCGGATCTTCGCGATCAACGGCGCGGATGTGGGCGGGCTCATGCCCTTCCCTCCCGGGGCCGAGAGCGCAGGGATGCGCCCGATGTGGCTCGGCTATGTCGCCGTCGAGAATGTCGACGCGGCAGCAGCCGACATCGTGCGGGACGGCGGCACGCAGCATATGCCGCCCACCGACATTCCGGGCGTCGGACGCTTCGCCATGCTATCCGACCCTCAGGGAGTGATGTTCTACATCATGCGCGGCGCGGTGGATGCAACGAGCATGGCGTTCGACCAGAGCAAGTTCGGTCATTGCAACTGGAATGAGCTTTCCACCAGCGACCCGCAGGCAGCGCTGGCCTTCTACCACTCCCGCTTCGGCTGGGAGAAGGGTGATGCCATGCCCATGGGCGAGATGGGCGACTACCAGTTCATCGAGCACGGCGGCCGGACCATCGGGGCCGTGATGAAGCGGATGCCCGATGGGCCACCGCCCCTGTGGACATTCTATTTCGGCGTCGAGGATATCGATGTCGCCGCACAGGCCGTCTCCGGCAGCGGCGGCACGATCCACTATGGGCCATCTGAGGTGCCGGGCAACGTCTTCATCATCGTCGCCAGCGATCCGCAGGGCGCCCTGTTCGGCCTCGTCGGCCCGCGCAAATCGTAAGCTGCCCTTCGAGGAGCATCGCATGTCCGAGCGGCTCTACACCCATCTCAACGGCTGTTACTCCCGCGATTACCACGGTGTCCTGCCTGATGGGTCGGAAATCCCAAGCTTCAACGTCTTCACGCGCCGGAATGGGACGATCCGGCATTTCTGGAGCGGCGAGATGACCGGCGATTCCGCCGATCCAGGACAGGACCCGCGCGGCGCTCCGGATCTCGCGCCCCTCTGGAACGTGCTCGACATGACACCCGAGGGCCGCGGCACGGACTGGTATCCGAAGCTGAATTACGGAACGTAGTCTCTCAGAAATGCACCAACGCTCTAATATTTCGTTGGGCTGTTCAGGATCCGGTTTGAGCGACTAAGCTTCCAGGCTTGCGAGCAACCTGGGAGCGAAGACACCTGCATGAGAGATATCCACACCCCAGGTGATGAGTCCCGTCAGCGGTTGAGCTTTCTCTCTGCTGCAGACACTGCTGCCCTCACTCATCGCGGCGTCGTAATACCGGATCCGACCTCCGTGCTGATCTCATCGAGCGTTCAGCTTGGAAAGGGAGCGGTGCTCTGGCCTGGCGTCATCCTTCAGATCCAAGAGAATGGGGTCATCACTGTCGGCGATGACACGCAGCTTTTCCCAGGCAGCAGGCTTGTTGCCTCCGGGGGAGCGATCGTAGTTGGGGCTCAGGCCGAGATTGGAGAGGAAGGCGGCTTCACGATCAAACCCGGGACAGGAGAGGTCATCGCAATCGGCGATGGCGCGCGCCTTCTCGGTGGAGGGTCGCTCACGTTGTCGAATCGGATCGGGCGCGGGGCGCAGATCCTCGGACCGATCCGTTGCCAGAACTGCACCCTGGGCGGCGGCGGCACCTATCGTCATCCCGAGCCGGACGGGCGCGGCGCGGTCCTCAAAGGCTCTGGCGTCGCTCGCCATATCGATGTCCCGACCGGCTGCGTCATCCAGGCTTTTGGTCTCTTCTCGGAAGGAGTCCTCAGGCAGCAATCCTATTTCCATCCCAAACCAGCCGGGTAGATCGCATGCCCCATAAGCTCACTGAACCCGGCCTCAGGTTGGGGCTTGGCCTGCTCTCGATTGGTCGCGCGTGGGGTGTTGCCCAAAGTACGCCGCCGGACGAGAACGACGCGCAAGCACTGCTCGCCAAAGCTGTGGAACTGGGCATTACCATCTTCGATACGGCCCCGGCCAATGCGGAGAGCGAAGCCCGGCTGGGCCGCTTCCTCGATACCCTTGAGCCCTCCGCCAAGCACAGGCTCACCATCATGACAAAGGCCGGAGAGTATTGGGACTTCGCTCGTGGAGCTAGCTTTGTCGATCACAGCCGCGATGCGCTGATCCGCAGCATCGACCAGAGCCTGTCCATGCTCGGAACCGTCGATGTGCTGCAGATCCATAAGGCAACGAGCGATGTGGTCACCCATCCCGATGTGATCGCCGCGATGGATTATGCGAGGCGTTGCGGCGTGATCGCCTTCGGTGCAAGCGTCAGCGATGTGGAAGCCGGGCGGCTCGCGCTGGACAGCGGCCAGTATGACGCGCTGCAGTTTCCCTTGAACCTGTCGAACGCGAGCATGGTCCCGCTGTTGCCGGAGCTGGAAGCGAGCGGCCGCACCGCAATCATCAACCGTCCCTTCGCCATGGGCGGCCTGCTGACGGGCCAGCCTTTCGAGGCGGCGGGCACGGCCGCGTTCCGCTACATCGAGGAACGACTCCCCAGGGCCATAATCCTCAGTGGAACGGGCAAGGCCGCGCATCTCGCGCAGAACGTGAGTGCCTTCCACAGGCGCTGACTTAATCCTGCCCGTTGAGCTTCAGAACCAATCCTGCTCGGTTGGATTCGGCGCCGGCTCGGCCATCGGGTCGCCCGCCTTCACGCGCTTCTCGAAATGCGCCGTCGATCAGGCATGCGAACACAAAAGACCCCGCTCCGACCAATAGGCCGGACCGCTCTCAACGCGCCCGGCATGACAGGTGAAGTCGGGATGGCCATAGGGCAGCCCGCACTCGATGCAGGTGCGGGCCTGGGTCTTCTTCAGCATGAGGGGTCAGAGGCGGCTTGGAGCCTCACTCGCCCGGCGTCCACGGCACGTAATCGCCGGTGGCGGCCGGGCGCTGGCCGGACCCGAGATGGGACCCCTGCGGCCGGTAGGCCTGGGTCGTGCCAGTCATGTTCGGCACATAGGGTTTTTCCCAAGGGCGCGGCTGATAGGCTTCCTCGCTCGGGGGCACGTCGCCGTTGTGGCACAGCCAGGCGCGCCAGCCAGGCGGCACCTTAGAGGCATCGGCATCGCCGTTATAGACGACCCAGCGGCGCTCGGCGCCCACATTCGAGTCGATCGCCTGCGCCTGGGTGTAGCGGTAGTATGTGTTGCCGAACTCGTCCGTGCCCACGAACACACCCTTGCGCCAGGTGAAGAATCGGGTGCCGAGGGTCTGTCCGTTCCACCAGGTGAAGAACTGGGTGAAAAACTCTTTCATGCTGCTGCCGCCGGAGGGGTTCGTGAATTTGCGCGGAATATGGCCGCAAGGGTGAGTGAAGTCCAGCCTTCTGAGTCGCGAAAACCCGGACTGATTCTCCGATCCACCCCTTCCCCAGTGGCGGGAGCGGAATTTCCCGCAATCAGGCCATTTCGGGTTCGGAACGGTCGCCCCAGACTGGAACGATGGATTGATGCGCCGGCACAACATCTACTCCGCGTTAAGCATGACTCCATGTGGGTCTTTGAGCCGGCGAAGCTTGGCCATTGCAAAAACCGGGAACGGATTCTCAGAGGAGTCTGAGAGGCTTAGCCGGAAGGGCAATTGTTATCCACAATTCTCACAGCTACACACAACATATAGTTCGGAACCGTGAGCCGCGACACAAGTTCTTGACGTAAGGCTCGCAACACGACTAGCTTGCCGGGGTACCGACCAGAGACCGGCGGCCGACCTGAAAGGGCCGGTTGAACACTCCCCAGAGCAGGCGCCAGAGCCCGTGGCAACACCATTGCCGCGCCAGCTGTGACGCCCGAACGGGGCCGTAACTCAGGCGTGTTGCGTGGGCGATCCGACAAAGAACGGATCGTTGGGGCGTCGAACAATAATTTGGGCTGATGAGCTGCGGGGCAAATCGCGGCCACGGAGACCTTTTGTCTCCAGAACTTAGGAATGTGACCTATGCGGATCGAGCGGCGTTATACGAAGTCTGGCCAATCGCCTTATTCCTCCCTCGCCTTCCGGCTCGCCACGAGCGAGATCCGCAATCCGGATGGCTCGGTGGTGTTCAAGCTCGAGAACATCGAGGTTCCCGAGACCTGGAGCCAGGTGGCCTCCGACGTGCTGGCCCAGAAGTACTTCCGCAAGGCCGGCGTCCCGGCCCGCCTGAAGAAGGTCGAGGAGAACGACGTCCCGTCCTGGCTGTGGCGCTCCGTGCCCGACGAGGCCGCCCTCGTCTCCCTTCCCGAGGATCAGCGCCTCGGCTCCGAGATTTCCTCCAAGCAGGTCTTCGACCGTCTCGCCGGCTGCTGGACCTATTGGGGCTGGAAGGGCGGCTACTTCTCCTCCGAGGAAGACGCCCAGGCCTTCTATGACGAGCTGCGCTTCATGCTCGCGAACCAGATGGTGGCGCCGAATTCCCCACAATGGTTCAACACCGGCCTGTACTGGGCCTATGGCATCGACGGCCCCGGCCAGGGGCACTATTACGTGGACTACAAGACCGGCAAGCTCACCAAGTCCAAGTCCTCCTACGAGCACCCGCAGCCCCATGCCTGCTTCATCCAGGGCGTCGAGGACGACCTGGTGAACGAAGGCGGCATCATGGACCTGTGGGTCCGCGAGGCGCGCCTGTTCAAGTACGGCTCCGGCACGGGCTCCAACTTCTCGAAGCTCCGCGGCGAGGGCGAAAAGCTCTCCGGCGGCGGCCGCTCGTCCGGCCTCATGAGCTTCCTCAAGATCGGCGACCGGGCTGCCGGCGCGATCAAGTCGGGCGGCACCACCCGCCGCGCCGCCAAGATGGTGGTGGTCGACGTCGATCACCCGGACATCGAGAGCTACATCGACTGGAAGGTGAAGGAGGAGCAGAAGGTTGCCGCGCTCGTCACCGGCTCCAAGCTCGCCGCCAAGCACCTGAAGGCCATTATGAAGGCCTGCATCAACTGCGAGGCCGAGGGCGACGCCTGCTTCGATCCGGAGAAGAACCCGGCCCTGAAGAAGGAGATCAAGCTGGCGCGCCGGGTGCAGATCCCGGACAACTACATCAAGCGCGTCATCCAGTTCGCGCGTCAGGGCTATACGGATATCGACTTCCCGGTCTACGACACCGACTGGGATTCGGAAGCCTACCTGACGGTTTCCGGCCAGAACTCCAACAACTCGGTCTCGCTCACCGACGACTTCCTGCGCGCTGTCGAGAACGACGCCGACTGGCACCTCACCGCCCGCAAGGACGGCAAGGTGGTGAAGACCCTGAAGGCCCGCGACCTGTGGGAGCAGATCGGCCACGCCGCCTGGGCGTCCGCCGATCCCGGCCTGCACTTCAACACCACCATGAACGACTGGCACACCAGCCCCGCCGGTGGCCGCATCCGGGCGTCGAACCCGTGCTCGGAATACATGTTCCTGGACGACACGGCGTGCAATCTCGCCTCCGCCAACCTGCTCCAGTTCTTCGACCGCCAGAACCACAAGTTCGACGCGGACTCCTTCGAGCATGCCTGCCGCCTGTGGACGGTGGTGCTCGAAATCTCCGTGATGATGGCGCAGTTCCCATCCCGGGAGATCGCGCAGCTTTCTTACGAGTACCGCACCCTTGGCCTGGGCTTCGCGAACATCGGCGGCCTGCTCATGACCATGGGCCTGCCCTACGATTCCGATGCCGGCCGTGCGCTCGGCGGCGCGATCACGGCGATCATGACCGGCGTGTCCTATGCTACCTCGGCCGAGATGGCCGGTGAGCTCGGGCCGTTCCCGAACTACAAGGCCAACGCCAAGCACATGCTGCGCGTGATCCGCAACCATCGCCGCGCGGCGCATGGCGAGGCTCAAGGCTACGAGGGCCTGGCCGTCAACCCGGTCCCGCTCGATCACGCCTCCTGCCCCGACCAGGACCTCGTCGCCCATGCCAAGTCCGCCTGGGACAAGGCGCTCCAGCTCGGCGAGAAGAACGGCTACCGCAACGCACAGGCCACCGTGATCGCCCCCACGGGCACGATCGGCCTCGTGATGGATTGCGACACCACCGGCATCGAGCCGGACTTCGCCCTTGTGAAGTTCAAGAAGCTCGCCGGCGGCGGCTACTTCAAGATCATCAATCGGGCCGTGCCCGATGCGCTTCGTGCGCTCGGCTACCGCGAGCATGAGATCGCCGAGATCGAGGCCTATGCGGTCGGCCACGGCTCCATGAAGCAGGCGCCTGCCATCAACCCCGGCTCGCTTCGCGCGAAGGGCTTCACGGACGACAAGATCGACGCGGTGGAGAAGGGCCTGAAATCGGCCTTCGACATCAAGTTCGTCTTCAACCGCTGGACGCTCGGCGAAGACTTCCTCACCGGCACGCTCAAAGTGCCGGCCGAGAAGCTCAACGATCCGTCCTTCGATCTGCTCTCCTTCCTCGGCTTCTCGAAGGCCGACATCGAGGCCGCGAACATCCACATCTGCGGAGCGATGACCCTGGAAGGCGCGCCCTTCCTGAAGGTCGAGCATTACCCGGTCTTCGACTGCGCCAACCCGTGCGGCAAGATCGGCAAGCGCTATCTCTCGGTGGAAAGCCACATCCGCATGATGGCGGCCTCGCAGCCCTTCATCTCGGGCGCGATCTCCAAAACCATCAACATGCCCAACGACGCCACGGTCGAGGATTGCAAGAACGCCTACATGCTGTCCTGGAAGCTGGCGCTGAAGGCCAACGCCCTCTACCGCGACGGCTCCAAGCTCTCGCAGCCGCTGAACTCCGCCCTCATCGCCGACGAGGACGAGGATGCGGACGACGCGGTGGAAGCTCTCGCCGCCATGCCGGCCGCCGCCAAGGCCGCCCACGTGTCGGAGAAGATCGTCGAGAAGGTGATCGAGCGCGTGGAGCGGGTCCGCGAGCGCGAAAAGATGCCGGATCGCCGCAAGAGCTACATCCAGAAGGCCGTGGTCGGCGGCCACAAGGTGTATCTCCACACCGGCGAGTACGACGACGGGCGCCTCGGCGAGATCTTCATCGACATGCACAAGGAGGGCGCCGCCTTCCGGGCCATGATGAACAACTTCGCCATCGCGATCTCGCTGGGCCTGCAATACGGCGTGCCGCTGGAGGAATACGTGGAGGCCTTCACCTTCACGCGCTTCGAGCCCGCCGGCTTCGTCCAGGGCAACGAGCGCATCAAGTCCGCCACCTCGATCCTCGACTACGTGTTCCGCGAGCTCGCCGTGTCCTATCTCGGCCGCAACGACCTCGCCCACGTGGACCCGTCGGAAGTGGGCCCCACCACCATCGGCAAGGGCGAGGACCAGTCGAAGGCGCCGGAGCCCGCCCCCGCCACGGCCATCGTGTCCCGCGGCTTCGTGCGCGGCAATTCCGACCGCCTCATGCTCATCCCCGGCGGCGGGGCCAGCGGCCCAGGCGTGACTCAGCGCACGGGTGGCATGACGATCGGCGCGAATGCGCTGAAGGCTGAACTCGCACAGCCCGCCGCGCAGGAGAAGCCGGTCGGCGAAGCCGAAATGTCCAAGCTCGCCTTCACGGCCCCGTCCGTCGCCGACCGGCGCGCCGAGGCCAAGATGAAGGGCTATGTCGGCGAAGCCTGCCCTGAGTGTGCGAACTTCACGCTGGTGCGGAACGGGACATGCCTGAAGTGCGATACCTGTGGTTCTACTACCGGGTGCTCCTGATTATTCCGGTAGTTGTAGGTGGTCAGTTCGGCAAATATTGAGAAACTGACCTCAGCAAGTGAAAAACTTCTCGAAAATAATGAGAAGTAAGAGGCGAAGTTCGGCCCAATTGAGCTGCGCCTTCCGCGATAGACGAAGCTGGGTCGCCTAATCAGGCGGCCCAGCCCAGCAATTCCAATCACGATCAATCTCGACCCGGACGCCGGCCAGAACTTGCCCAGCGGGTGAGGACGTGTGCCTGGCGCCTTTCGGATTCGATGGGGGCCCCGCACGTGTCGGCACTCGGTTTCAACATCAAGAAGGGCGAGCTTTGGCATTGTGTCCTGAGCGGCACACGCCGTGAGCCCGTCTACGTCTCACACAATCGCGACCGCTTCGATCCTGACCAGCCCAGGACCGCGCTCGCAAACTACTTCAAGCAAACGTTCGGCGAGGTCATCTCTCGAACCACACCGGACCGCCTCGCCTATCGGGTGTCCCTCGACGCCAATAGCGCTGATCAGGTGGCCTACCTCACGTTCCCGTTCGGCATTCTGAACCTCGTGGCCCACGACCTCAGCCTACCGATCAGCGAGTACGTCTCTCAATCCTTTTCCAAGAAGGCCCTGGGTTTCGCCGGAAACAAGTTCGAGGCCTGCGATGAAATGATCGCCGGCAGCCCGGACAAATGGGGTGATCCGGAAAAGCTGGCTGCCCTCGCTGCATGGATGGCCCTCGATGCCTGATCATACCTACCGTGTGCAGCCCGGTGAGATGCTGCTCAACAAGTTCGAGGTGATCCGCCCCCTTGGCCACGGCCATTTCGGCGAGGTCCACCACGTCATCAATCGACCTGTTGGGCGCCCTGCGGCGCTCAAGATCATCGAGGTCACCGATCCGACCACGCACCGGGCTGTGATTGAGGCGCAGGCACAGAACCTCTGCTCCCATGACCACGTCGTGAAAATTCACGGCGCGGACGTGATCGACGGCTTCGTTCTCATTGAGATGGAGTTCGTCGAGGGTGGTTCGCTCGGCGACCGGCTGTTGAAGGGGTTCGTCCCCCTGATCGACGGCATCCAAGCGGTGAAGGAGGTGCTCTTCGCCCTAGAGCATGCCCACACGCGGGGGATCGTGCATCGGGACGTGAAGCCCGCGAACATCATGCTCGCACCGAACAAGGCGAAGCTCTCCGACTTCGGCACCATCATCCAACCCCATACGGGCGTCAGGGTGACCGACCTGTTCTACCAGTTTCATGCCGCGCCCGAGGCGGTCAACTCGGGCGAGTTCTCGCCGCTGGGCGATGTCTTCACCGCTGGCCTGACTTTGCTGCGGGTGGCCAACAACATGCCGGGTTGGGGAACGGTGATCGATGATGCCGGGGCCTGGCAGACGGATCTGCGCAACGGGACAATGGCGCGGCGGATCGGGTTCAAGCCCTACCTGCCGAGGGCGCTCAAAACGATCCTGAGGAGGGCCTGTGATCCAGACCCAACGCGGCGCTATGCCAGCGCGGCGGCGTTCCGCGAAGCCCTGGAGCGCTTGGGCTTGGCCCGCCGCTGGGTGCGCGCGTCCGACAACGAATGGACCTGTGACAGCACCGGCCGGGTCGAATCCGTCCGCTATGTCAACGGCCGTCGCCCCACGGTCGAGTTTTTCAGCGGCTCCCGCAGGCAAACGGAACTTTGTGGCACTTTCGGAACGGAGCGCGAGGCACGCGAGCACATGGACCGCGTCATAGCGGAAACCACCATAGGACGACCCGCCCCATCTCGGCGACCTCGGCCAAACCGTAACGGAACACGAGGAGCCAGGGTTAACGTAGCTATGGCTGACGGACTGCCGTAGAGCAGAGCCATATGGATTCTCTGCCCTACTCGCGAGGACAGTCGCAACTCTGTACAACCCGAGCGGAGAAACCCAGGCTCCGGGGCGAATGGACAAGATGCCTTCGTTTCTCCGCCTCGCGCACTATGGGCCTGGGCTGATAGGTTACCAGACGGGCGCTCGTATCGTCGGGCAAGCGCAGGATCAGGCCGGGCCGGAGTGCATCCGTCCTGGCACGACCACATCGACGCGGGCGGTGACGCCCAATGCTCCCAGCCAAGAAATCTAGGGCTTGGCGAGCATAAAGATCTGAAAATTCCGCTCGCCTAAGGCGAGGCAGCTTAGAGTGTGAGTACGAACACCTCTATGCTTGAGGCGGGTTGCTCGGGAACTTCCGTGCAACCATATCGATGCGTGCGATCGCATCCCGCATTTCTGCTAATTCGCTATCCTCAAGATGGAGACCTATGCCCATAACATCGAGCAATTGGGAGACAGTAGCAACGACCGCACTTGCGATGCGCGGCAAACCACCCACTTCCAGAGACCAATGCGCGGGCTTTACGTGCTCGATATTACCCCGCAGAGCGTTCAAGCGGAGCAGATCGGACTTCTGTTCTTCACTCAGTATGATTGGGCCATTGCGCATCGTCCATGGGTCTGTTGGATCTTGAGCCCTCTCCAGGAGCTTAGTGAATTCATCGACCCGATCCGCTGACGGAGGCGGCGCATTGGCGTCGATCCCAGCATTGAACCATTCGACCCACCTCTTGCGTGTTTTCGCATCGTACGCACCAACGCTATTAGTACCACGAAGCGCTGCAACCAACCCGCAATTTAGCGCCCGATGCAGCTTCGAGACTGCGAAAAACCATCGGATTGGGTCATCAAGGGCCGCTTCAATTTCATCAGCTGCATCAACTAAGCAGAGCGCGCTCAGGGACTCGGGTGTTAGTTGAATATAACCAAGATCTGCCATGGGCCCGTGAGTAATAAATCCCGCTCCGTTGCGCCGCGAAGCGGGTAAACCAATCTCACGCAAGACACGAGATGGTACAATTCTCACTCGGCCTTGCGCTGTAGCAATGTAGCTACAGCAGCCCACCTTCGGTCGCAAGAGCTAGGCCCTAGCAGCCTATAGCTCATCGACAAGAGTTGCAGAGACAACTCTAACGTAGCTGCTCGGCGTAGGGACCGCCCCTCGCCATGTCACATTACCGGTCGTGCGCGCCTTTTGCACAATCAGCCAGTATTTGCCTTCGGCATCTGGGCCTTCTAGCGCCTCAATCCTAGCCCGGAGGTACGCAGGCTTTGTGCTGCTCTCATGCAGATACAGCCACCCGCCTTTTAGGCTCAATGCTTCTTCCGCCGATAACTTCCAAATTCCTGACCGATAACGCCCCAACTCGCCGGCCGAGTGAAAGTGATCCGGCTTGCCATCTCTATAGTGGCATATTGCGTGCATTGCCCTCATTCGCGGCTCCTTCTACAAATCAACATAGTTCTGATTGAACTTGAACTCGTTGGCGTATGTGCGACTAGCGCGTAAGAGTCAGATAGTCCTTTCATCTCAACTCACGGCCGTCGGCTCGCTATCCCGTGTCGTCCAGTTTATGAGCCACTGCCTTCAAGACACGCGCCCGCGCGGCAGCTGCCGTGCCATTTCGCTGAAGTTCGGGATCCCCGACCAGGCGCCGTATGAACCGACCACATAGAGGTTCTGCTTCGCTCGCGTGACGGCGACGTTGAGGATGTTGGGACCGGACCCGGCCCATCTCCTCGCACCATGCTGGCCCGCGTTTGGTGCGCCGAGCAGGAGGATCACCGTCTCGGCCTCGCGGCCTTGGAAGGTGTGAATCGTGCCAATGCGATCGCGTGCCCACTCGTCGGGCTGTGCCTGAAACGTCGAGAAGACGTCCCGCTCCCGTTCCAGCCGCCGGCGCATCTCCTGCTCGACGATCTTGAACGGCGTGATCACGAAGATGTCCGGCGACGTGATGCCGGCTGCGGCGACCGCTCTCAGCATCCGGACGACGATCTCGCCCTCGTCGGGACACCACTTGGTCTCCGCCGTCCCATCTATGTCGAACCAGCAGGATGGACCCAACAGCCTGCCGACAGGTCCGGGATCCTTCGGCTTGGGCGCATGCACCATCTCGCCAGCATAGGCGATCTCGTTGGAGATCCTGAACATGGGATCCTGGCAGCGGCGATGCACCAGCAGCGGCACCCCGACGGTCCGCCTGCCCTGGTCCGACCTGAACGACGCCTTAGTCTTGGAGGCCTTGTCCGCGAGCGTCTGCGCGGAGGCGATCGGCGCCGCCCATTCGGCCATGTCGACCTTGAAGAACGTGCAGATCTCGGCGGTGAGGCGGTCGGGCAGCGAGACCACTGGCGGGATCTGGAGCGGATCCCCGACAACGATCGACCGCTTCGCCCGCATGATCGCCCCGACGGCAGCCTGCGGCAGCGCCTGCCCGGCCTCGTCGATCAGGAGCCATCCCAGACTACCCGGCTTCAGGTCGCCGAGCATCCGGTCGACAGACGCGAACGTGGTCGACACGACCGGAATGATCATGAAGAGTGTGGACCACAGATCGCCCAGCAGTGCCTTCTTCTCCTCCTCCGGGAACGCACCTGCCGTGAAGGCGCTCATCAGGGCACCCAGGTTATGCTGCACCTTCTGGGCCGAGGCGTCGACGAACGCCTTCTGGACCTCCAGGGCAGCCATAAAGAGTTCCTCGCGCTTGCGCTGGAGGGTGTCAGGCAGCCACGGAGCCGTCAGATGGATCTTCTCGTGATCGCCGCCGAAGAAGCCCTGGTCGATGAGCCTGTCCCCGATCTCCGCCCGGCCCTTGTCGACCGTCTGCCGTAGCCGGGATACGAGGTCCCTCTGGCCTGCTAGGTCCTTCGCAGAGGCCGAGACTCTGCTGGCCAATGCGTCGGAGGCGGCACGGGCGTCGACCCTCGCCCTCTCTGCTGCCGCCGCCCGTCCCTGGATCTCCTTCGTGCGGCCGGCAAGTTCCTTTGCCTCCCTGGACCACTCCTTCCAGCTGGCGGTGCCGAACAGGCGTGCGAAGAAACTGGGGCGCAACATGGCATGGCTTGCTTGGGCGGTCTCCTGGCGCCTGACCTCATCGGATAGCTTCGCGTGTTCGGAGGTGCGCGCATCGAGGGCACGTTTGGCGTCCGCACCTTGCCGCTCAAGCGCCGCGTGCTGCTCCTCGAGCTTGGCGAGCTTGTCGCGCTCTCCGGGTAGGCGTTGGCAGGTAGCCCGCAGCTCCTCCAGGCGCTTTAGCTCGGCCTCGATCTCCCGCGTCAGTGCCTTGAACCGGGATTTGGCCTTGCGCCAGCGCGCAGCGGCCGCATCTCCGGATGCCGGCTGCTCCCGGACGACCACCTCGGGGGTGCGCCGTTCGATCACCCGGTCCGTGACGGGATCCTTGATCTCGCGGACGACAGACTCTCCCTTGGCCGCCTTGAGATAGACGCGGAAGCCGAACTCCTCGTCCCACCAGAACTTCTGCTGGAATGCGGCCCGGTTCTTCGCATTCCCGAGCACGGCGGCGATCAGGCCCCACGTCTCGATGGCCTTGATGTCGGCGTCCACATCGTCGTCATCGAGCCCGACGGAGTTCGCGAGACGGTCGCTGATCGAGCGGAAGTAGGCAATCTCGGTTGGCCGGCCGAACTCCTTCTTCAGAGGCAGCTCGCGGCTGACGTTCTCGACGGCCTTGTTGTTGCTCGACGCGACCAGGATCTCGTGCCCCTTGAGTCTGGGATCGAGCCGGTAGAGGTGGAGGAAGGCGTTGCCTCCGACTGATATCTTCTGTCCCGAGCTGGTGAAGGCCGAAGCCGGATCATCGAACCGCACCATAGCGGTGGCGCGGTCGACGACGCAGCTCGCGACCAGGTCGCGCAGCAGCGTCGTCTTTCCGGTGCCGGGCGGGCCGTTGACACCCATGATGCCACCACCGCCTCCAAGCTCGGACTGTGCCAGGTTCACGGCGGCCTGCTGGAGCAGCACGAGCGGGTGACCACCCTGTGACGGCCAGCGCGACGGGGGCATCTGGGCCGGGGCGACTGCAGGCTCGATGAGGTTCAAGTCGGCGAGGACATCCTCCGTCTTGCCGGGATGCTCCATGCCGAGATAGCACCGCAGACCCGGACCCGCGTTGCCGTTGCCTACGAGTTCGGACGCCCTGGCGAGGTCGGCCAGGAAGAAGGAGTTCAGGAGCGAGGCTTCCGGCGGTGTCTTGGACTTGTAGTAGTGATAGACCCGCAGGGCGAACGTCGGCTTCTCGACGAGGTGTGCGGGAAGCTGGAACTGCGCGACGAGCCAATCGTGGGCCCGCCGGACGGTGGCCATGTCCAGCGGCAGCGGCTTCCCGTCGGCGTCCCTGCGCCTCACGATTTGGTCGACACGGTCGAGGAGGGTCCGTTCGACCTGCGGCCATGCACCGAGTCCCCCGAGGTTGAGCCTCAGGGCATGCGGCAGGGCCCACGCGAAGGAGGACACGGCGATGGCGTTGTCCTTGAGCACGAAGCCGTCCTTGTCCACCAGCACCGCAGCGATCGCCGCCTTCTCCCGCTCCCGGCGACTGCGCTCCTCGTCGGTCCCGAAGGCCTTCATGAGCTCGTCGGTCGCCCGGTCTATCGCGATCGCCCCGAGGACAACCTGATAGTAGAGCTTCTTGTTGGGACGAGAGCGCTCGCCCGTCCCCCACGGCACCTGCCCAGCGGTGAGATCGGCAACACACCGGCGGTCGCCAGCGGCCAGATCCTCGGGCTTGCGGTAGGTCTGGGGCGACAGGGCTTCGAGCGCCGTCCATGCGGCCAGCAGGGCACGTGGCTCGTTAGGGCCCTTGGGGCTCGGGAACGTGGGCAGCGTACCCAGGTCCTCTGTCGGGGGAGCTGACTGCTGCCTTGGAGCCTCTCGCGGTTCCGCCGGCCTATGGGAGCGCGGTTCGTCGGCTGGCGGCTCAGGGGCCGGGCGAGGTGGAAAAGGCAGGACGGTGGCGGTCGGAGACGGCTCCGGTGCAGCCCTCCGGGTCACTGGGCGCTGCGATCCGCCGGCACCCACGGCCTGGACCTCGGCTCGCCTGAGATGCGCCAACGCTCCTCCGACTTCGGCAGCCAGCTCCCGGGCCTTGGGCCGGTCGCGGTGCTTCAGTTCCTCGGCGAGCGCCTCCAGGACAGCGCGATTATTGCGTGATCCCTCTAACAGAGCTTTGAGCTCGGTGGTACTCTTCTGGAAGTACGGACGTGGCCCCGGCATGCAGCACTCGTTCTCATATGGCTTGATGGCAGCCTTTTTTTGAGATGTCAGCTGTGGAGCTCCGCGTGTCAATTCCGTCTTAGGTGTGGCTGATTATCCAGACCGCAGATGGTCAGCGTCCAATGCCTTTAAGGATCTCCTCATACACCCGACGCACTGTCCCTGAGCCGTAGATCCGCTCCAGACGCCGCACGGTGAAATGCCCGCGCGCCAGCGTCTGGAAGTGATCGATGAAAGCGGCATTGACGGTTGCGCCCCCGATCGCCCCGACAACCGGAACCGCCTGGGCGGCGACCTTCTGCGACACGACCACCCCGAAGCGGGCTCCGATCTGGGCCAGCAGGCGCACGATGGCCGAGGCGCTCTCGTCGACGACGCTGCGCCCGGCCATCTGCTGCAGGGCGCGGGTGACGGACCTCGCCATCGCAGCCCGCACGGCGAAGTAGCCGGCCTCGTGCAGGTTGTCCGAGCCGGAATGCCCGCCCAAGGCGAAGACCTGGACACAGGCCAGCGCCGTCTCGGGACTCTCGAGATCCTCGCCCTCGCTCTGGGCGATCCGGGCGATCGCCCGCAGCATGATCGTCGTCGAGACCGGGAGTTCCACCAGCACCGCCGAAATGCCGAGCGCCCCGCCCATGGCCCCGGACAGGACCGCGAGTGCCTTGTGGACGCGGGTCTCGGGATCCCTGCCCTCCTTCGGGATCGTCTTCAGCGCATAGCGCAATGCGCGGGTCAGCGCCGCCTGCGTGGCCTTCGAGATCATCTTGGAGACCGGCGCCGGAAGCGCCTGCCCGAGCAGTTCAATCGGCCGGCCTGCCAGGGCAGACAGGCGAGCCACGTAGCTTGGTCCCTCAAGGGCGAGCACGGCCTGCCGCAGGGCCTCGCGATCTTCAGCCGAGAGGGCGATTTCGGGCGCTGCAGTGCGTGCGGCGGACGCTGGAAGCGGTTCCTGGCGGCGGAGTTCCTGGCTCATGCACCCTATGTGGGGGTCTGGAGCAGCCGCTGACAGGCTCGCTTCCGGAAAGTGAACTTTTCGTCCCGCACGGCCAGCGAAGGCCAGAGCCTAGGGCCGGAACGGCTGATCGGCAACCTGCGTTGGCACAGCGAGGCAGTTGTCGCGAGAGGAGCATGCAAATCCTTCCGGATACAGATCAGCCGATATCCCGCACACCACGTTCATCCACGGACCACGTTGTTGACACGGTGCGGATCGGCACCGCCGCCTGGAGCATCCCGAAAGAGCACGCGGCCCCCTTCCCCGTGGCGGGGTCGCACCTGGAGCGCTACGGCGCCGTTCTCAACGCGGTCGAGATCAACTCCTCGTTCTACCGCCCGCACCGGACAACCACCTATGAGCGCTGGGCTGCATCGGTGCCGGGGGATTTCCGCTTTGCCGTGAAGGTCCCGAAGCCGATTACCCATGAGCGCCGGCTGAAGGACGTCGACGACCTGCTCGACCGGTTACTGTCCGAGGTCGGAGGCCTCGGGTCCAAGCTCGGGCCGCTGCTGGTTCAATTGCCTCCGAGCCTGAACTTCCAGCCTTGCGTTGCAGACAGGTTTCTAGGCGAACTGCGCAACCGGATCCAAGGAAGCATCGTCTTCGAGCCCCGGCATATCTCCTGGTTCACTCCCGAGGTCGAGGCGCTACTCGCCGACCTTCGGATCTCCCGCGTGGCAGCCGACCCCGCACCCGTTCCCGGGGCTGACGAGCCAGGTGGCTGGCGCGGGCTGTCGTACTATCGCCTGCACGGGTCCCCTCGGATCTATTACTCGGCCTACCGTCCAGAATACTTGGCAGTCATCGCCGAGGTGCTCGCAAGGGATGCCGCCGCAGGCGTCGAAACTTGGTGCATCTTCGACAATACGGCGGCCTTCGCCGCAACGGGCGACGCGCTCACCACCCGAAGCCTCGTGAACGACGCCGATCGTTCTCCCTCGTGAGCGGACCAAGCCTACCGCGTCCAAACACGGCTCGCCCACCCCTCAGGGATGTAGACAAGGTTCGAGCCGTACACGGTCTGGTGAAACAGTTGGCCTTTTCGATCGGCGGCCCGCACAGACGCGTGCGGGGCCGCACGGCCGGCCGGCGGCCGCTGCGGTATTCCACACCCTGCACGTGATCATGCAGGAGAGTGCCATGCAGGATGACAGAGAACGGTTTTCGTTAGCAGCGGCGATTACAGCTGTCTTCACATTGGGCTGCACCATCGGTGTTCTCTACCTGCCGCTCTTCCTGCGCTGAGCACCTGCTTGGGTACGGCTCCTGCTGGGCCCCTGCCCTATCCGGTCGGCATCGTCACCGTCACATCCGTTCGACCCATCCGCCTCTGCAACTCGTTACAGTCCCGTGCCCGAAGACCCTGAAGATGCTCCGGGCTCTGCGGCTCCTGGCCTGTGATGACATGTACAGTGAGACCGTCGGCCTCCCGCGCAACCGTGGCGATCGTCACAAGCCCGGTCGGCGTCTCCCGCTCGATCCGACCGCCCAGCAGGTCGTCACATTGCAGGCGCAGTATGACCTCCATCCGAACCTCCTCGAAACTTGCCCACTATCGAATCAACGGAGCAGAACTAGCACCGGGTCCTCGCAAGCGACGAGAGAGCGTCCTGACCACCTTTCGATGGATGTCCCCCAAATTCCACAGATCATGAACAAAAGAAGAACATTTTTGTGGTGACCCAGGGCGCAGAGCAGTACCACCGTAACTTGCAAGGGAGAAAACGATGACCCAGCAGGAACACACGGCATGCGACGCAGATCCGATGGAAGCTGATGTCTCGGCCGTGATCGAGGCCTGCGGTGGTGATCCCAGGGCCGCCATTAAGGCCCTGCTCGTCGAGCAGCTCGTTCAGGAACAGCGGATCGAACGGTTGGCGGCTGCCCTATCGTTCGGATATGTGCGCGGACAAATCGGCGTGATGTGCGGGCGGCCCCAATCCCCAACCTCTTGATGCCCGCCAATCGTGATGGTTTGGCTGACGTCTGTAAGATCGGCCCGGACGGTCCTGGCACAGCAGCCGCACTCTGGGTAACGGGTCGCGGGTGTTCGGCGACACCCCTCAGCGAGCGGACGTCACTGTCTTTGACGCGGACCGCCTTCGCGGCCGGACAAGAAGATCGGACGCCTCGACGCCCAAAGCCTTCGCAAGCCGATCCACCACGTCAATGGTTGCCGCGTAGACACTGCGCTCGATCGAACTGATGTACGTGCGGTCAATCTCCGCCCGGTGGGCAAGCTCCTCCTGCGATAGGCCTGCGGCCTGTCGGTACTTTCTTACATTTTTGGCGAACACATCTCGGATCGACATACCCGAGATCGCACCGCCTTGTAGAGTATTCTTCCACGGAGTATACTCTACAAAATGCTCTTACCCGCAAGAAGCTGTACCCCCACAACTCGGCATCGTCCCTTCCGAACCAGTCGAATGATCTGCTGCCTCTCTATCGCAGCTCATGCAGGCCGGCTTACCGCTCGTGAAGGAGACCTAAGATCGGATGACGTTTAGGCCCCTCATGAAGTGCTTCGATTACAGCCTCCCTGACTACCCAGCTTTGGTCTTCAGCAGCTCGATCCAGGTTGTTGATCGGCAATTGCCAGCTTACGAGATTCACATCTCGGCCGAGGGGCCACTTCAAGCCCGTATGGACTGGCGCTACAGCTTCGAACAGTGGTGTCGAGGGCACGGGCGCATCCTTACAAGAAAGCGTCCGTACCAGAATACCTCAACCAGCAGCGCGGTGCTGAAGGGAACCTCCGGTATCGTTGCCTTCGTCATCGACTGGATCGGACTTGATTGGCTAGAGCGCGCGGTGAAGGGCGGCATAGCCGATCCGCCGCTAGACGACGTGTCAGCTCTCTTCGTTCAGCAGCAGGAACTCTTGAGCCTCGTCCATAAGATAGATGCCCGAACGAGAGTCGCGGATTATCGAGCTTGGGCGGCAGCGCGAGCGATGCTCGGTCTCCCCCTTCCGGCCACAGAGCTGACGTCAGGCAACTGGGACCATCTCTTTGAGCAAGACCAAAAGAACACCGCTCGAAAGTGATACAATGCACCACACGCCTTTGGAGAATTGGAGCACACTCCTCGATCAAGCGCTCCCTAAGTGGATCAGCCGTCGAAGGTTCGACATGATCCGTAGGTATGCTTTCGGGTTCCCGATCCCTCCGGCCATCATGTTGGCGATCGGCTGGTACCTTGTGCACACTGGGGACTTCGACGGGGTCGAGTTCTTGGCCTTTCTCGGCACGCCTGCCGCGGTGATGATTTTAGCGTGGGCCGCTGTCGTGGCTAATGAGATCGCCGACCGGCGCAGCAAACGCCGACCGCAGCAGGTCCGTTCAACCAAGTTCCTGTTCTACTATCCTCTTGCGCCGGCCTTCTATCTGCTGGCCGGCGGGGGCGCTCTCTGGGCTGGCTACATCAGTGAAGCGTATTTTCTCGCCGTCGCTGGGGCTCCTGCGGCGGTCCTGACCCTGGCCTGGCCCGCCGTGGTGGCCAACGAAATCGCCAACAGACGAAGCGAAAGACGCCAGCGAGACGACTGACGGCAAGCCGCTTTGAACAGATTGAGCGCCGCAGTGGTTCGCCCGCACCATTCACTCCGTGTCAGTGTCTCGAAGGCTCCTGATCGCTGGCAGAAGATCTGTAACTTCGATGTCACCACGGATGAACGCTTCATAAATCGGGCCAGTTTCCGGGTCTCGTCTAATCCCAGCCATAAGATTGTTGTGATGCGCCTCTTCAACGATCCTTCGCCGGCGCTCGACCTCCTCCTGTGGGATCGGCGGCGCGCCGGCTCTTCGCACTGCGACCTCCTCAAGAAATGCTCTCACCCTTTCAACACGGATCTGTCCTTCGGCCGACCAGAATGGATGGTGCGGCGTTGCGGTATGCGCCTGCTGCCCCTCTCGAGCCGGGAAGGTGATACCTGTTATTGCCGGGTTCTCCTGGAAGATATCTGCGAGGAGCCGGTCGACCCGCTGCGTATAGCCGCTTGGATAATCCCGCATGACCATGCCCTCGCCGTAAGCTGTGTTCAGGGTCAAAAACGAAACGGATGGAAACAGCTCGAAGACTCCCTCAATGCTTCGTGTCACCCCCTTGGTGAGGGCAAGGCTGCCGTCCCCTGTGGCCAGGAGCCTCCAGTGGCGCTTGGGCAAGAGGCCATCGAGGACGGAGATCGCCTCCGCCGAGTATCCACCAGGTGGATCGGCCAGCGTTGCGGGCTTATCGCGCCTATCTCGCAAAGCATCCTTGATCAGGTCTGCAATCGCTGGAAGGCTCATCCCTCTATCGGCGAGTTGCTGGATCAGCCCGGCGATTTCAGGACTGCGCAAGAGGTCCTTCGGGCTGTCCGGATCTACGTCCTTGGTCATGTCCGATCTCCATCTCAGGCGCGGTTCCGAGTTCTTATAGCAGATAAGAGCCGAACGAATTGCAGAGCTCGTCGGGATCTTTGGAGGAGGCGGTGGAAGACGATCCGATTATTCAGGAGAAAGCGATGGATGTGCAGACCCGCTTGGAGGCGAACGCGATTCTCGATCGTCTTGTTGCCGAGGAATCGAACTTCTCCCGAAATGACGCGCGCCGACTTATCGACGTGATCCCTGTTGCTCCGTCTTCCCGATTCTCATTCAAAGGGATGTTTAAGGGATCAGGTTCCAGGTTCCGAGGACATGCGGCGGGTCTAGGCGATGTCGAGCTTAACGGAGAGGCTAAGGAGAAGACACTCACGTTCAACGTCCCAGCTTCGCACAAGATCGGCGGCTATGTTGTGACGCACACACCCGGCTCGATCAACATCGAGCTGATGTGGGCTGAAACCAAGGCAGATCAGACGGGATTAAGCTGCCTGCTCGTGTACGATGGTCCGACGAACGAACCTGTGGAACTGCGCATCGCCGCGCAGAAGTCGCTGTCGTTGCTCATTTTCACCTTCAACTATGTTTCTTACGTCCCCTGGAAGAAGCCTGGTCTGGCGTAATGGCGTCGCAGACCGGATCACACAATTGATAATGGAGAACTTGGCTTGAGCGACATTCCAGGGAAAATCAAGAAACTGGCGGAGAGCAATCCCAAGAACAGTAAGCTGTTCCGTCAAGTCGTGGATCGTTTCAATGAGCTTGAAGCCACGAAAGCGACCCTGGAGCGGTGGCGCACTCGCTTGGAGTGGTCCAGCTTTCGGCAGGGTCAAGGCAGTGGCTACATGTCGTCCGGGGGTGACGGCCCCCTCCTCCCAGCTTGCCCATTCTGCGGTCAGCTGAAGCCGGGAGCGAGAGCTGAAGGCCACTTCATTGCAGACGCTATAGGTCACAAACCCGATTGCGCCCTCCGGCAAAAAAGTTAGGAAGTCTGTCGTCAATTCTGGTGACTTATACGAGTTATCGCGTTAGCACCGATCATGGTTCATGAGTTCTTCCGCATACTCGTAAGCTACTGGCGATGCAGCCAAAGGCAGCGAGAGCGGCTCCTAGCCACAAGATACTGGATGTTGGACTTGTCAGCCCAGGGCTCAACAGAGCAGCAACTAGCGCGGCTCCCAGTGACTGACCTAATAAGCGCGCTGTCGCCAGCAGTCCGCCTGCACCGCCACTACGCTCCCGTGGGCCGCTGGTCAGAATCACCTTGTTGTTCGGGGTTTGAAACAGTCCGAAGCCGAAGCCGCAGATAGCAAGCCGCCAAATGACGGCGTTATTGGACGAATCTGAGGGAAGCAGGGCAAGAAGACCAAGTCCGCATGCAAGGATTGCTAGACCAATGCCACCTAAAATACTGGGTGAGTAGCGATCTGCCAATCGGCCCGAGGCAGAAGCAGCTATTGCGACCATAAGTGGAAAGGGGGTCAATAGAAGGCCAGTCTCCGCCACGGATCGACCTAGCACATCATGGAAATAGAATGGGAGCGATACATAGGCGATCGCCTGTGCTGCGAATGAGCAGACAGACGCCATCATGGAGAGAGCAAAAACAGGCAGTTTCAACAGGTCGAGGGGCAGCAACGGCATCGGATGGGCCATCTGGTGCCGGACAAAGATAAATCCGATCAAGACCGCTCCTACCAACAAAAGCATGGGATGGATCATGCTTTCGTCATTCCGAATGCTAGTGACCCCAAGGATGAAAAGGCTGAAGGTGATCGCATTCAGGGCTGCTCCGAGCCAGTCGAACTGCCTCTGCGTTCGCGGTGTCTCTGGTAAGGTGTACGCCGCGAGCGATAGCGCGAGGATGCCAAGGGGTACGTTGATGAGGTAGAGCCATGGCCAAGAGGCAACCGATAGGACTGCCGCAGCAACTGTCGGGCCCGCAGCAGACGCAACACCAACGACCAGTGCAGCTCGGCCAAATCCTCTGCCGAGCAGGTTGGCAGGATATATGAACCGTATGAGAGCAGGGTTGACGCTCATAATCCCCGCAGCTCCCAGCCCCTGGAGAACTCGAGCAGCTACCAGGATGGAAAAGGTTGGGGAAAGTGCGCACGCCAGCGAGCCAGCGGTGAAGACGACGAGCCCTGTGCAGTAGATCAGCCGACAGCCTAAGCTTTCAGCCAAAGCTGCCAGCGGCAGCAACGAAATCATGACCGTAATCTGGAAGGCGTTTACAACCCATATGGCCGTTGCTGGCCCTGTACCCAGATCTTGGCTTATCACGGGCAGGGCAACATTGATTACTGAGCTATCTAGGACTGCCATGGTGACGGCTGCTGCGATGGCTAGGAAGGCCAACAGCCTCCTTGGGTTTGGCAGGCCATCATCCACGATCATACAGGCTCCTCGTCATTATCCTGAAGCTGCTCAAGATCGCCTCTTGCATCACGAGCTTGTTCCGACTTAGCAGCCCACCTTCAGCACCCCCACACTCGATATTCAGAATGCAGCTCTCACCTACCCTCTGTCACGAGTACAGAAACCTGCGTGCTGGCCATTTAGAGCGCTAAACTAACTTCGAATTGCACCGCAGCATATACCTCGCCGCAGAATCCTGTCTTCGCCCCACGCCAGCTTCGGTGGTGTAGGTCTGCCCAATTGTTGCAGGTGAGGAGTGGAATCTGGTGCCATCGCAAGCTCGGCTCACACCCGTAGTGAACCCTTTAAGTGTTCCAATCGTCACCTGTTTGACAGCCCTTGTGCAATCAAGTCCGCATTATCACTGATGTCTAAGACCTAGTTGTGAGATCTGAGGAGGTTGTTCATCCCGTCTGAGGGCCTGAAGGTGGTCGTTGCGACACGAACCCCTGACGGACCTGAGAGATGAACAACCCGCATCAGAATGCCCGCACGACCCGCTTGGGTCGAGCGGAAATGATCCGCCGCATCCTTGAGGAGGGCCAACCTGTCCGAGAGGTGGCCAGAGGCTTCGGCATCAGCGAGCGCACCGCCCGCAAGTGGCTGGCCCGCTACCGGGCTGAAGGACCTGGCGGACTGGACAACCGATCCTCTCGCCCAAGGACAGTGGCAAACCGCACGGCCGAGTACTGGATCGGCGTGATCGAGCATCTCCGGCGGGAGTACCGGCTCACAGCCGAGGAGATCGCCGGCAAGCTGAAGCTGGCCCGCTCCACCGTGGCGGCCTGGCTCACCCGGCGCGGCTTGGGTCACCTGACAGCCCTGGAGCCGAAGCAGCCGCCCGTGCGCTATCAGCGCCAGCACCCCGGCGAACTGATCCACCTGGACATCAAGAAGCTGGCTCGCTTCGAGCGCGTGGGCCATCGCATCACAGGTGATCGACGCAACCCGAGCACGGGTGCTGGTCACGATTGCTTCCATGTCGCCATCGATGACGCCACTCGGCTGGCCTATGTCGAGGTGCTGCCGGACGAGACCCGCCGCTCGACCACAGCCTTCCTCATCCGAGCCCTGCGCTGGTTCAGAGCACGCGGGATCCAGGTTGAGCGGGTGATGACGGACAACGGCTCGGGTTATGTCGCACGGCTGTTCCGCAAAGCCCTGCGGCTGCTCGGGATCCGGCACATCCGCACCCGTCCTTACACGCCCAAGACCAACGGTAAGGCCGAGCGCTTCATCCAGACGCTCTTGCGCGAATGGGCCTATGCAATCCCATTCAGTTCATCGGATGCGAGAGCGGCCGATCTGCCGCGGTGGCTCACCTGGTACAATCAGCAGCGCCCACATGGTAGTCTCGGCCGACGAACACCGGCTCAGGCTCTCGCCGGAACAACCTGATCAGAACTCACACCTAGTTGGACTGGCCGCCGTTCAACGCGACCTCGAAGTCCGCAGCCGTCTTCGCCTTGATCTCGTCCACGGTCACGCCGTCCGCCAGCTCGATCAGGGTCATGCCGGAGCCGCCCTTCTTGTCGATGGCGAACACGCCGAGATCGGTGATCACCAGATCCACCACGCCGGTGCCGGTGAGCGGCAGGTTGCATTCCTTCAGGAGCTTCGGATCCTCCGAGCCGTCCTTGGCTTTGGCCACGTGCTCCATGACCACGACGACGCGCTTGACGCCCGCCACCAGGTCCATGGCGCCGCCCATGCCCTTCACCATCTTGCCGGGGATCATCCAGTTGGCGAGATCGCCGTTCTGGGCCACCTGCATGGCGCCCAGGATCGACAGGTCGATATGGCCGCCGCGGATCATGCCGAAGGAGTCGGCGCTCGAGAAGTAGCTCGTGGTCGGCAGCTCGGTGATCGTCTGCTTGCCGGCATTGATGAGATCCGCATCCTCCTCGCCCTCGAACGGGAACGGGCCCATGCCGAGCATGCCGTTCTCCGATTGGAGCTGCACGCGCATGCCCTTCGGGATGAAGTTGGACACCAGCGTCGGAATGCCGATGCCGAGATTCACGTAGAAGCCGTCGCGCAGCTCCTTGGCCGCACGGGCAGCCATCTGTTCACGGGTCCAGGCCATCAGACTTCCTCCCCTGCGGCCGCCGGCGCTGCTTCAGCGCGCTTGCGGGTCGTGCGTTGCTCGATGTGTTTGACCGGGTTCGGCACATGAACCATGCGCTTCACGAAGATGCCCGGCGTGTGGATGCAGTCCGGATCGATCTCGCCGGCAGGCACCAGATGCTCGACCTCGGCGACGGTCATGCGCGAGGCGGTGGCCATCATCGGATTGAAGTTGCGGGCGGTCTTCCGGTAGACGAGGTTGCCTTCCGTGTCGCCCTTCCAGGCATGGACGATGGAGATGTCGGCGAAGAGCCCGGTCTCCATGACGTATTTCTCGCCGTTGAACTCGCGCACTTCCTTGCCCTCGGCGATGAGGGTGCCGACGCCGGTCTTGGTGTAGAAGGCCGGGATGCCCGCGCCGCCCGCACGGATGCGCTCCGCCAGCGTGCCCTGGGGATTGAACTCGAGCTCAAGCTCGCCGGAGAGGTACTGCTGGGCAAACAGCTTGTTCTCGCCCACGTAAGAACTGATCATCTTGCGGATCTGGCGGGTTTCCAGGAGGCGGCCGAGGCCGACCCCGTCCACGCCCGCATTGTTGGAGATGAAGGTCAGGTCCTTCGCCCCCGAATCACGAATCGCCTCTATCAGCGCCTCCGGAATGCCGCACAGGCCGAACCCTCCGGCCATGATGGTCATGCCATCCTTGACCAGGCCAGCCAGCGCGGAACGCGCATCGCTGTAAACCTTATCCATATGTATCAAACCTTCCTGTTGTACGAGCTTCCTCACATATTCACGTAGTTCGGCCCGCCGCCGCCCTCGGGCGTGACCCAATTGATGTTCTGGTTCGGGTCCTTGATGTCACAGGTCTTGCAGTGGACGCAGTTCTGGGCGTTGATCTGGTAGCGCACGCCCCCCTCGCCCTCGACCCACTCGTACACGCCGGCCGGGCAGTAGCGCTGCGATGGGCCGCCATAGACATCGTGCTCCGAACCCTTCTGCAGGCCCATGTCCTTGACCTTGAGATGGACCGGCTGATCCTCCTCGTGGTTGGTGTTGGACAGGAACACCGAGGAGAGCTTGTCGAAGGTGAGCACTCCGTCCGGTTTGTCGTACTTGATCGGCTTCACCTGGGAGAGCGGCAGCAGGCACTCGTGGTCGGGCTTGCCGTGGCTCATGGTGCCGAAGGGCGACCAGTTGAAGATTTCGGTGAGCCACATGTCGAGGCCGCCCAAGGCTACGCCGGCCGTGGTGCCGTATTTCGACCAGAGGGGCTTCACGTTGCGCACGCGCTTGAGATCATAGCCGATGGGCGAGGAGCGCCAGGACTCCTCATAGGACGCGACCTCGTCGTTCGCCCGCCCCGCCTGCAGAGCCGCGAAGACATGATCGGCGCAGAGCATGCCGGACAGGATGGCGTTGTGGCTGCCCTTGATGCGCGGCACGTTCACGAAGCCGGCCGAGTCGCCCACGAGACAACCGCCCGGGAAGCTCAGGCGCGGCACCGACTGCCAGCCGCCCTCCATGATGGCGCGCGCCCCGTAGCCGATGCGCTTTCCGCCCTCGAACACGTCGCGCACCATCGGGTGCGTCTTGAAGCGCTGGAACTCGTCGAAGGGCGACAGGGTCGGGTTCTTGTAGTTGAGGTGAACCACGAAGCCGACGGACACCAGATGGTCGTCGAAATGGTAGAGCCAGGAGCCGCCGCCGGAATTGTTGGGCAGCGGCCAGCCCATGGAATGGCGCACGAGGCCGGGCTGGAAGTGCTCGGGCTTGACCTGCCACAGCTCCTTGATGCCGATGCCGTATTTCTGATGGTCGCGGCCCTGGTTCAGGCCGAAGCGCTCGACCATCTGCTTGGTGAGCGAGCCCCGCGCGCCCTCGCCGAAGACAGTGTACTTGGCGCGCAGCTCCATGCCGCGGGTGAAGTTGGCGTTGGGCTCGCCGTTGCGGTCGATGCCCATGTCGCCGGTCGCGACGCCCACCACCTTGCCGTCCTCGATCAGCACTTCGGCCGCCGGAAAGCCCGGATAGATCTCGACACCGAGCTCCTCCGCCTTGCGTCCGAGATAGCGGGCGACGTTGCCGAGCGAGCCGATGTAGTTGCCGTGGTTGTTCATGAGCTTGGGCATGAACACGTTGGGCATGACCACGCCGCCGGCATGGCCCAGATACATGAACTGGTCGGCCGTGACCTCGGTCTTGAGCGGGCGGTCGGGATCGGAGCGCCACTCGGGCAGGAGCCCGTCGAGGCCGATGGGGTCGATCACGGCGCCGGAGAGGATATGCGCCCCGACCTCTGAGCCCTTCTCCACCACCACCACGGAGATGTCGGCGCCTGCCTCGGTGGCCTGCTGCTTGAGCCGGATGGCGGTCGCCAGGCCCGCAGGACCCGCGCCCACGACGACGACGTCGAACTCCATCGATTCACGGGCGGGCAGATCGGACATGGTGTTACTCTCCCCTAACGAAATTTGAGCGCCCGCCAGCAATCTCGCTCAACCCCTCGGTGGCCTTCTGTGGACCGGGGCGGTCGACCCGCTGCGACACCCGACAGCGGCCAGCTTGCTCGCGGGTGACCGGTGTGATCCCGTCAGCCTTCGGATTGAGCGGCTGGACCGCGATGCTGTCATGGCTGCGTGCGACGAGCTTCGTCTCGAAATCCGCGCCCTTGAGCATGCCCTCGACTAGCTTGAGCCAATGCTCGTGCGTCGCTTGAGGAAAGTCGACGGCGAGAGAAAGGTCGTTCACTACCGCCATCAGGCAAACTCCATGATGGTGGCATCGACCGCGAGGCTGTCGCCCTCCTTGGCATGGATCTTGGAGATGGTGCCGTCGCGCTCGGCGCGCAACACGTTCTCCATCTTCATCGCCTCGACGATGCAGAGCGGCTCGCCTGCCTTCACCTCCTGGCCCGGGGCGACGCTGATCGCCTTCACCAGACCCGGCATCGGGCAGAGCAGCTGCTTGCCGGTATCCGCCTCCAGCCGCTCGGGCATGAGGGCGGCAAGCTCCGCCTCGCGCTTCGTATAGACCTTGACCTCGGCGGAGGCGCCCGCGTGGGAGAGCGCGACGCCGTTGAGGATTGGGCGCACCTGCACGGCGATCGGCTCACCGCCCACCGTGCCGGCCCAGACCGGCTGGCCCGGGATCCAGCCCGAGACGATCGGCCAGGCCTGGCCGTTGATCGCCACGGCGAAGCCCCTGTCGACGTCTTCGATGACCACGTCATGTCGCTCTTGGCCCAGCAGCACCACCCGCTCGCGGTCGAACCGCACGCTGGCGGTGGGGCGCATCTGGCCAGAGATATGCCGCTTGCGCTCGTTGAGCAGGTGATCGATGGCAGCCCCTACAGCCGCCATGCGAAGCGCTACCTCGCCCGCCGGCGCCGGAGCTTTGAATCCTTGTGGGAACTCCTCGGCGATGAAGCCGGTGGAGAGCTGGCCCGATTGCCAGCGCGGATGCTGCATCAAAGCCGTGAGGAACGGGATGTTGTGGCGGATGCCTTCGATGGCGAATGCATCCAGCGCTTGCGCCTGCGCCTCGATGGCCTGGAGCCGTGTCGGCGCGTGGGTGACGAGCTTGGCGATCATCGGATCGTAGTAGATCGAGATTTCGCCGCCCTCGTAGACGCCCGTGTCGTTGCGCACCGTGACGCCGTCCTGCTCGCCCTCGTTCGGTGGTCGGTAGGTCACAAGCCGGCCCGTGGAGGGCAGGAAGTTGCGCACCGGGTCTTCCGCGTAGATGCGACTTTCCACCGACCAGCCGTTGAGCTTTACGTCCGCTTGGGTGAGGCGCAGCCGCTCGCCGGCGGCCACGCGGATCATCTCCTCCACGAGATCGATGCCGGTGATCATCTCGGTGACGGGGTGCTCCACCTGGAGGCGGGTGTTCATCTCGAGGAAGTAGAAGGACTTGTCTTGGCCCGCCACGAACTCCACCGTGCCGGCGGAATCGTAGCCCACGGCCTTAGCAAGCGCGACCGCCTGCTCGCCCATGAGGCCGCGGGTCTCCTCGTCGAGGAGCGGGCTTGGGGCCTCCTCGATGACCTTCTGGTTGCGGCGCTGGATCGAGCATTCGCGCTCGCCGAGATAGATCACGTTGCCGTGCTTGTCGCCCAGCACCTGGATCTCGATGTGGCGCGGATCGGTGATGAACTTCTCGACGAACACGCGGCTGTCCCCGAAGGAGCTGGCCGCCTCCGACGTAGCGCGGGCGAAACCCTCGGCGACTTCGTCGGAGGAGTAGGCAATGCGCATGCCCTTGCCGCCGCCGCCGGCGGAGGCCTTGATCATCACCGGATAGCCGATCTCGTTGGCGATCTGCACCGCCTGCTCAGGCCCCTCGATCACGCCGAGATAGCCCGGTACCGTGGAGACCTTCGCGGCAGCCGCCGCCTTCTTCGACTCGATCTTGTCGCCCATCGCCGCGATGGCGCCCGGATTCGGGCCGATGAAGACGATCCCGGCTTCGGCCAGCGCTTTCGGGAAGGCCTCGCGCTCGGACAGGAAGCCGTAGCCCGGATGGACCGCCTGGGCGCCGGTGGCCTTGCAGGCCTCGATGATCTTCTCGATCACCAGATAGGACTGAGCGGCGGCGGCCGGGCCGATATGGACGGCCTCATCGGCCATCTCCACGTGGAGCGCATCCCGGTCCGCATCGGAATAGACGGCAACCGTCTTGATGCCCATGCGCCGGGCGGTCTTGATGACCCGGCACGCGATCTCGCCCCGGTTGGCAATCAGGATCTTGTCGAACATTTCTCAACTCACAACGGAATGTTGTCGTGCTTCTTCCAGGGCCGCTCCGTCTCCTTGTGACGCAGCATCGCCAACGCCCGCGCAATCCGCCGCCGCGTCGAGTGCGGCATGATCACCTCGTCGATGTAGCCGCGCTCGGCCGCCACGAAGGGTGACATGAAGCGGTCCTCATATTCTTTCGTGCGCGCTGCGATCTTCTCCGCGGCGCCGATGTCCTGGCGGAAGATGATCTCCACCGCGCCCTTGGCGCCCATCACGGCGATCTGGGCGGTGGGCCAGGCGTAGTTCACGTCGCCGCCGATATGCTTGGAGGCCATCACGTCATAGGCGCCGCCGAAGGCTTTACGCGTGATCACCGTCACCAGCGGCACGGTGGCCTCGGAATAGGCGAAGAGCAGCTTGGCGCCGTGCTTGATGAGGCCGCCGTATTCCTGCGCCGTGCCCGGAAGGAAGCCCGGCACGTCCTCGAAGGTGACGATGGGGATGTTGAAGGCATCGCAGAAGCGCACGAAGCGGGCGGCCTTGCGCGAGGCGTCCGCATCGAGCACGCCCGCAAGCACCATCGGCTGGTTGGCCACGAAGCCTACCGTGCGGCCCTCGACCCGCCCGAAGCCGGTGATGATGTTCTTGGCGTAAGCCTCCTGGATCTCGAAGAAGTCGCCCTCGTCCACGACCTTCAGGATCAGCTCCTTCATGTCGTAGGGCTTGTTCGGGTTGTCCGGGATCAGGGTGTCGAGGCTGTCGTCCACCCGGGCCGGGTCGTCGAAGCTCGGGATCTCCGGCACGCCGTCCATGTTGTTGGCAGGCAGGAAGTCGATGAGGCGGCGCACCTGGAGCAGCGCCTCCACGTCGTTGTCATAGGCGCCGTCCGCCACGGACGACTTGGTGGTGTGGACCTTGGCGCCGCCGAGTTCCTCCGACGTCACGGTCTCGTTGGTGACGGTCTTCACCACGTCGGGACCGGTGACGAACATGTAGGAGCGGTCGCGCACCATGAAGATGAAGTCGGTCATGGCCGGCGAATAGACGTCGCCGCCGGCGCAGGGTCCCATGATGACGGAAATCTGCGGAATGACGCCGGAGGCGATCACGTTGCGCCGGAACACCTCGCCATAGCCGCCGAGCGCCGCCACGCCCTCCTGGATGCGGGCGCCGCCCGCATCGAACAGGCCGACGATGGGCGCGCGCATCTTGAGCGCCATATCCTGGATCTTGGTGATCTTCTGGGCATGCGCCTCCGAGAGCGAGCCGCCGAAGACGGTGAAGTCCTTCGCGAACACGAAGACCGTGCGGCCGTTGACCGTGCCCCAGCCGGTGACCACGCCGTCGCCCGGAATCTTGGCCTTTTCCATGCCGAAATCCGTGGAGCGGTGCTCCACGAACATGTCGAACTCCTCGAACGAGCCCTTGTCGAGCAGAAGCTCGATGCGCTCGCGGGCCGTGAGCTTGCCGCGGCCGTGCTGCGCCTCGATGCGCTTGGCACCGCCGCCCAGGCGAGCCTGGGCCCTGCCCTTTTCAAGACGCTCCAGAACGTGTCTCATGACTGTGGTGACCTTACGCTGAAGGGCTGGAGAGAGCGTTGTTGAGCTCAGGCAGGATCGCGAACAGGTCGCCCACGAGGCCGTAATCGGCCACCTGGAAGATCGGGGCCTCCTCGTCCTTGTTGATCGCCACGATCACCTTGGAGTCCTTCATGCCGGCCAGGTGCTGAATGGCCCCTGAAATGCCGACCGCGATGTAGAGGTCGGGCGCCACCACCTTGCCGGTCTGGCCCACCTGCCAGTCGTTGGGGGCGTAGCCCGCATCCACCGCCGCGCGGGAGGCACCCATAGCGGCGCCGAGCGTGTCGGCGATCGGCTCGATGTACTGCTTGAAGGCGTCGGCTGAGCCCAGCGAACGCCCGCCCGAGATGATGATCCGGGCCGAGGTCAGCTCCGGCCGCTCGGACTTGGCGATCTCCTCGCCCTTGAAGCTCGACAGCCCGGAATCCTCGGCCGCATTCACCGTCTCGATGGCGGCGGAGCCGCCCTCGGCAGCCGCCTGGAAGGCGGCGGTGCGCACGGTGATCACCTTCTTGGCGTCGGTGGCCTGAACCGTCTGGATGGCGTTGCCGGCATAGATCGGCCGCTCGAAGGTGTCGGGCGACACCACCTTGATGATGTCGGAGACCTGCATCACGTCGAGCAGGGCGGCCACGCGGGGCATGACGTTCTTGCCCTTGCTGGTGGCAGGCGCCACCAGGGCATCGTAGGAGGAGGCCAAGCTCACGATGAGCGCTGCGGTGGGTTCGGCGAGCTGGTGCTCGTAAGCGGGCGCGTCGGCCAGCAGCACCTTCTCTACGCCCCCCAGCTTGGAGGCGGCTTCCGCGGCCGCGCGGGCGTTCGATCCGGCCACCAGCACGTGAACGGGCGCGCCCAGGGCTGCGGCGGCGGACAGCGCCTTGTGGGTGGCGTCCTTCAGGTGAGCGTTGTCGTGCTCGGCAATCAGCAGGGTGGTCATTGTCTTTGTCCTTCTTAGAGCACGCCGGCTTCGACTTTCAGCTTCTGGACGAGTTCGGCCACGGAGCCTACCTTCACGCCCGCCTTGCGGCCGCCGGGCTCGGCGGTCTTGACCACCTTGAGGCGCGGGGACACGTCGACGCCCAGCGTCTCAGGGCTGGTCTCGTCGAGGGGCTTCTTCTTGGCCTTCATGATGTTGGGCAGGGACGCATAGCGCGGCTCGTTGAGGCGCAGGTCCGTGGTGACGATGGCGGGCAGCTTGAGGCCCACCGTCTGCAGGCCGCCGTCGACCTCGCGGGTCACGTCGATGGAGCCCTCGCCGACGTTCACCTTGAACGCGAAGGTGCCCTGCGGCCAGCCCAGGAGCGCTGCCAGCATCTGGCCGGTCTGGTTGGAATCGTCGTCGATGGCCTGCTTGCCCATGATGATGAGGTCGGGCTTCTCCTGCTCCACGACCTTCGCCAGGATCTTGGCGACGGCGAGCGGCTCGACCGCTGCATCGGTCTTGACCAGGATGCCCCGGTCGGCGCCCATGGCCAGCGCGGTGCGGATGGTCTCGGCCGATTGTTGCGGGCCGATGGAGACGGCGACGATCTCGGTGGCCTTGCCCTGTTCCTTCAGGCGCACGGCTTCCTCGACGGCGATCTCGTCGAAGGGGTTCATGGACATCTTGATGTTGGCCAGCTCCACGCCGGACCCGTCCGGCTTCACCCGGATCTTCACGTTGTAGTCCACAACCCGCTTCACACACACCAGAAGCTTCATTCGTCTGTCCTCATTGATTTTTGAACTCAGGGGGGCGCTTCTCGACGAAGGCCGCCATGCCTTCCTTCTGGTCGGCGGTGGCGAACATGGCGTGGAACAGGCGCCGCTCAAAGCGGATGCCCTCGGAGAGCGACACCTCGTCGGCGCGGTTGATGGTCTCCTTGGTCATCATGGCGATGGGAAGCGACATGGACGCGATGGTGTCGGCCGCCTTCATGGCCTCGGAGAGCAGATCGGCCACGGGCACCACGCGGGCGACAAGCCCCGAGCGCTCCGCCTCCTCGGCGCCCATCATGCGGCCCGTCAGGCACATCTCCATGGCCTTGGCCTTGCCGATGAGGCGGGTGAGGCGCTGGGTTCCGCCCATGCCGGGCATCACGCCGAGCTTGATCTCCGGCTGGCCGAACTTGGCGTTGTCAGCCGCGATGATGAAGTCGCACATCATGGCGAACTCGCAGCCGCCGCCCAGGGCAAAGCCCGCCACCGCGGCGATCATGGGCTTGCGCCGCCCCGACACCTTCTCCCAGCCGGAAAAGAAGTCGGCCATGTAGGTGTGCGGGTAGGTAAGCTCCGACATCTCCTTGATGTCGGCGCCGGCCGCAAAGGCCTTCTCCGAGCCGGTGATGACGATGCACCCGATCGTCGGGTCGGCCTCGAAGGCGTCGAGCGCCTGGTTCACCTCGCCAAGAAGCGCGGAATTGAGGGCGTTCAGGGCCTGGGGCCGGTTGAGGGTGATCAGCCCCACCTTGCCGCGCGTCTCAACGAGCATCGTCTCAAAAGCCATGTGACATCTCCTGCTCGCGGATGAAGTTGATGATGCCGGAGAAATCATCGCCGTCATGGCCGGCATTGGCGAACAGGGCATAGAGCTGGGCGGCCTCCGCGCCCAGCGGCGTCGAGGCGCCTGACGCAAGGGCAGCCTCCTGAGCGAGCTTCAGATCCTTGAGCATCAAAGCGGCCGCGAAGCCCGGCTTATAGTCGTTGTTGGCCGGCGAGGTCGGCACCGGGCCCGGCACGGGGCAGTAGGTGGTGAGCGACCAGCACTGGCCCGAGGAGGTGGAGGCCACATCGAAGAGTGCCTGATGGGAGAGCCCAAGCTTTTCCGCCAGAACGAAGGCCTCCGCCACGCCGATCATGGAGATGCCGAGAATCATGTTGTTGCAGATCTTGGCCGCCTGGCCGGCCCCCGCCTCGCCGCAATGGACGACCTTCTTGCCCATCCTGGACAGGATGGGCTCGGCCCGGTCGAAGGCTTGCTTGGCGCCGCCTGCCATGAAGGTGAGGGTCGCGCCCCTGGCGCCGCCGACGCCGCCGGAGACCGGGGCGTCGAGGCTCGTGAGGTTGCGCTCCTGCTCGCGAGCCATCGCGTGCGCCTTGCGGGCGCTCTCCACGTCGATGGTGGAGCAGTCGATGAGCAGCGTGCCCTTCTTCACGGCAGGCAGGATATCGGTCCAGACGGACAGCACGTGCTTGCCGGCCGGCAGCATGGTGACGACGATCTCCGCATCCCGCACGGCTTCGATTGTGGAGGAGGCGACAGTCACGCCGTCGTTCTTCGCCTGATCGCAGGAGGCGGGCGACAGGTCGAAGCCGGTGACTGTATGCTCGGCCTTGACGAGGTTCGCGGCCATTGGGCCGCCCATGTTGCCGAGGCCGATGAAGGCGATGCTGGTCATGAGAGTCTTCCCGTATCATCACTTGATGATGAGCTAATTAGCCGGCTCATCGATTGCCGCGTCTCACCAGATCCCGCGCCACGATCAGGCGCATGATCTCGTTGGTGCCCTCCAGGATTTGGTGCACCCGCAGATCGCGCACGATCTTCTCCACGCCGTAATCGGCGAGATAGCCGTAGCCGCCGTGAAGCTGAAGCGCGTCGTTCGCCACCTGGAAGCCCACATCGGTGGCCATGCGCTTGGCCATGGCGCAGAGCTTGGTGGCATCGAGCGCCTTGGCGTCGAGCGCGGAGGCCGCGCGCCACAGGAAGGTGCGGGCCGCTTCCAGCTCGGTGGCCATGTCGGCGAGCTTGAACTGCAGCGCCTGGAAGTCCGCGATGCGCCGGCCGAAGGCCTTGCGGTCGCTCACGTAGGCGAGCGACTTGTCCAGCGCGGCCTGTGCGCCGCCGAGCGAGCAGGCGCCGATATTGATGCGTCCGCCGTCGAGGCCCGACATGGCGATCTTGAAGCCCTGGCCTTCGTCGGAGAGCCGGTTGGCCACGGGCACCCGCACGTCTTCAAAAATCACCGCGGCGGTGGGCTGCGCGTTCCAGCCCATCTTCTTCTCCTGCGCGCCGAAGGACACGCCGGGCATGTCCTTCTCGATCACCAGGGTCGAGATGCCGGAAGCGCCTTCCTCGCCGGTGCGCACCATGGTCACATAGATGTCCGACGTGCCGGCGCCCGAGATGAACTGCTTGACGCCATTGACCACGTAATGGTCGCCGTCGCGCACGGCTCTGGTCTTGAGCGCCGCCGCGTCCGAGCCCGAGCCCGGCTCGGTGAGGCAGTAGCTCGCGATCAGCTCCATGGTGGCCAGGCGCGGGATATAGCGCTCGCGCTGCTCCTGCGAGCCGTAGCGGTCGATCATCCATGTGGCCATGTTGTGGATCGACAGATAGGCCGAGACCGCCGGGCAGCCGGTGGCGAGCGCCTCGAAGATCAGCGCCGCGTCGAGCCGCGTCATGCCCGATCCGCCGACATCGTCGCGGGTGTAGATCGCCGCCATGCCGAGGCTTGCTGCCTCCCGCATCACGTCCACGGGAAAATGCTTCTTCTCGTCCCATTCGAGGGCATGGGGCGCGAGGTTGTCCGCCGCGAAGGCGAGCGCCATGTCGCGGACGGCGATTTGATCGTCTGTCAGGGAAAACAGGGTCATGACATGTCCCGAAAGGAGCGTGCGTCCCCCTTGGAGGAACGCACGCCAGTGAAAGCTCTTGGAAGGCAAGAGCTTCGGAGGAACTTCGTTGGAACGTCGGAATGGAGACTTCCTCGCCTTCCTAGGCGCCGGATGGCTGGCGAAGGATGACCGTCCTCGTCCTGGTTTAGGAGCACGCTGCTTAGGGCGCCTGCGCCCCATTACTTGCGCTCAATTTTCGCGACGTCAACGATCTCTGCCCATCGCCTCGCATCCTCTTCGATAAAGGCCGCAAGCTCAGCGGGGCTGGTTGAGAATGGGTCAGAACCTATGGTGTCGATGAAGGCAATCATATCAGGCTGCCGCAGAAGTTTGTTCAAGGCTTCATTAAGTCGAGCAACGATCGGCTGTGGTGTTTTGGACGGCGCAAAAGCGGCAACCCAAGCAACAATATCGTAATTCGGGACACCGAGTTCAGCAATCGTTGGGACATCCGGCACCGTTTTAATCCGTTTGGTACCGGTCACAGCCAGCACTTTAAATTTGCGCTCTTGCATCATGCCGAGAGCGCTGGCGGGATCGGGGAAGAAAACATCAATCCGGCCTCCGATTAAATCGGTTAGCGCCTGTGGTGAGCCACGGTAGGCAACATGCAACATATCAAACCCAAGACGCGCTTTCAGCATCTCTCCGGCCGCACGGCTGCCGGTATTCCCACTACCGTACGACAACGGAGGGTTCGCTGCCTTCGCCGTCTTGAGAAACCCTGCGAAATCGTCTGCAGGAAAATCCGCTCGAACCGCCATCATGTAGGAGATCTTGATAATACCGCCTATTGGGCTGAAATCCGCTTTTGGATCGTACGGGAGATGCCGATAGATACTTGGATTGGCTGCATGTGTGGTGTTTGTAGTGATGAACAGCGTATATCCATCTGGCTCAGCCGCGGTGACTGCACGTGCGGCGATAATGCCATCTGCACCTGCCTTGTTCTCGACCACAAAGGGCTGTCCTAGGCTCTTCTGGAGTCCCTCAGCTATTTTGCGAGCGACGGAATCGGTTGCGCTGCCAGCGGGAAATGGAACGACCAATGTGACAGGGCGTTGCGGATAACCCTCTACTTGGGCTTTAGACTGACTTAGCCACCCTGAGCTGAGGGCGAGCCCGAGAAGTAGCACGCTGGCTGCTTTACGAGTAATCATAATGTTTTCCTCTATAGGGCTCATGTTGCGCCGTTATCGTTGGAATGGTCTCTGAACTTTAAGCGGTTACTTATGGGTTGTTGGCCTTAGCCAACTAGGCGCTGGAGACGAGGCTGCTGTTGATGAAACTAGAGATCTCGCTGTCAGCATATCCAAGCATACGCAGGATTGTATCTGTGTCCTGCCCGAGGCGCGGCGCCGGCTTGACCTTTATTTCGGCATTGTCGTGCCGCTTGATCAATGGACCTGGTCCCCGGACTGGGCCTAGGTCCGGATGATCATGTCGCACGATAAAGCCGAGCGCCTCAAGTGCTGGATCCGCGATAGCATCGTCGAGGGACTGCACCGCTGCCACAGGTATGTCCACGCTCCGGGCGATTTCAATCCACTCCTTTGTGTCGCGTTCTGCCAGAACCTCGGCAAGCTGCGCATAAAGCAAACCGACCTCGGCATTGCGCCGGGTGGCATCCGTCACACGCGGGGATTCGGCTAATTCGTGATGTCCGGCAGCGCGGAGGAACCGTTGCCAATCTCGCTTGGTGTAAGGCGTCAGCGCGATATAGCCGTCCCGCGTCTGGATCGGCTTGCGGTGGGGCGTCGTTACCCGAGCATATCCCGTCGTCCCATTCTCATTTGTGAACGTTGCCGCCCCCATATGTTCGTACGCCAGGAAGGTTGTCATTGTTTCGGCCATCGGGATATTGATGGCGACGCCTTTGCCGGTACGCTCTCGACCGATGAGGCCGGCGAGTATAGCTTGGCACATCACCAGCCCGCAGACCTTGTCGGCCAAGATCGTTGGCACGTAGATTGGCCTATCGCCCGTTTTCGAGAAGAGGTCCGCTAGGCCGGACGATGCCTGTATCACGTCGTCCACGGCGGGGTCATCGGCCCTGTCGGTGCCCACCGCGAAACCCGATGCACTACAATAGATCAGCGTGGGGTTCTTCTTCATCAGGGATTCGTGGTCGATCCCAAGCGATCGGGCCGAAGCAGGGCGCATGTTGTGGACGACAACATCCGCCCATTGAGTCAGCCGCTCCAGGATATCGCGCGCTTCCGGAACTTTCAGATCCAGTGCCAGCGACTTCTTGTTGCGATTAAGCGCCAAATAGATGGAGCTCATCCCGGCCACGGGCACAGTACCTGAATTGCGGATCCCGTCGCCAGTTGGGCTCTCCACCTTGATGACTTCTGCCCCTAGGTCGGCTAAGCAGAGCGTGGCAAGGGGACCTAGAACGATAGCCGTCAAGTCCAGTACCTTGACGCCTACAAGGGGCAGTTCCATTTTGGTTCTTTCTTTCATGCCGCTACGAAGCCGTTTGGCCCGAGAGGTGGTGAGTACACCACGATCACCTTCGCCGCCGCATGCTCTGTCACTTCAAAATAATGCGGCGTATTTGGAGGAATTCGCACGACAGCACCTGCGGCAATCGTCTGGCGAGGCTCGTCCCCAATATCCAGAAATCCTTCTCCCTCGATTAGCAGCATGATCTGCCATTCCGTGAGGTGCTTGTGCCGTTGGCCAATCCCGCCCGGCTCAATGGTGCCATGGACGATCTCGATACCAGCACCGACTGAAGCAGGCACGAGACGCCGATTCACCGTGCCGTCATGAAGCGGTGGGCTGTATGCATCAAGTGCGTCAAGGTTGACCACGTAATCGAGCTGCTTCACGTTCATCCTCCTATCCAGGTAACTACAGGAAGCCTTGTCCGAATGCGTTGCGCAGACGAGGAGTGAAACCGCGGATCAACCCGTCGGCAGGGCGAGGACGGCAGCATGCGTACAAGGACGTCTCCTAACTCATTGATCTCCTAGCGGCGGTCAATCTTGCAGCAGTTCGAGGATAATGCCGACCAGCTAACCGGCCACTGAGCGGAACATCGAGCCCAAACTTTATCCCGCGTTTGATCAGTACGACTTTGGGAGTCCAAGTACGCGCTCGGCAATAAAGGAAAGGATGAGCTGCTCAGTCACGGGCGCAATCCGCGGGAGGATGGACTCTCTGAAAAGTCGTTCGACCTGATACTCCTGGGCGTATCCCATTCCACCATGAGTCATGACTGCGCGGGTGCATGCATCAAAAGCCGCACGAGCTGCTAGGAACTTCGCAGCGTTTGCTTCAGCACCGCAAGGTTTTCCCTTGTCGTATAACCAACAGGCACGCATCACCATCCAGTAGGCAGACTCGAGGTATGTCCATGACTCGGCGAGGGGATGCTGGATACCTTGGTTCATCCCGATTGGGCGCCCAAACACGATCCGTTCTTTTGCGTAGCGCGCGGCCCGCTGGAGAGCATCACGGCCAAGGCCGATTGCCTCAATGCCGACGAGCATACGTTCGGGGTTGAGACTGTCTAGGAGGTACTTAAACCCCTCACCTTCTTGTCCAATCCGATCCTCATCGGGCACGAATATGTCGTCGATGAACACGGCATTCGAGTCGACGGCATTCCGACCAAGCTTGTGGATCCTACGAACCTCAATTTTGCTGCGATCGAGATCCGTGTAAAACAGTGTCATGCCGTCGGTCGGACGCTCGCACTGATCCTTGGGGGTCGTTCTCGTCAGGAGCAGGATCTTATCCGCAACCTGTCCGGTTGACGTCCACATTTTGCGGCCGCTTACCCGATAGCCGCCTGCTGTTCGGGTTGCGAAGGTTTTAATGCTAGTTGTGTCTAGACCTGCGTCTGGCTCGGTGACGCCAAAGCAGGCTTTTTCCTCACCCTTGATGAGAGGGGTAAGAAACCGCTTTTTCTGCTCCGGTGTTCCGTGCACGACAAGGGCATGCGGGCCAAAGAGGTTGATGTGGATGGCTGAGGCCGCAGAATATCCACCATTAGAGGACGTGACAGCGTGCATCATGATGGCTGCCTCGGTCACACCTAGACCCGATCCACCCAACTCCTCCGGCATGGTAATCCCAAGCCAACCGCCAGCCGCCATAGCGGCGTAGAACTCATGCGGGAATCGAGCGTTTTCGTCACAATCGGTCCAGTAGTGGTCATCGAATTGTGCACACACTCGTCTCACGCTCTCATCGATTGCGAGATGTTCTTCAGTTAGGGAAATGTCCAAGGCCCTTTTCCTCTATGCTGTCTGTTGCTTACGGCAGCCCGGTATTTGTCGGTATTTCTTAGAACGCCACTTGGTTCGCGCCCTTGGTGTGTAGCATCGCCCGAACCTCGTCCGGTGTCGCGACCTCAAGTGACAGCTCCGCAAGGATGCGTCCGATCTTAGCCACGAGTTCGCCATTTGACTTGGCAAGTTCGCCACGTCCAAGGTAAAGGTTGTCTTCGAGGCCTACACGCACATGACCGCCGAGAATGGCGCCCATCGTCACGAACGGCATTTGATGACGTCCTGCAGCGAGAACCGACAAGTAGTAGTCGCTACCGAACAGTCTATCGGCTGTTGAGCGCATGTGCATGAGGTTCTCCGGTTCTGGGCCGATGCCGCCCAAGATCCCAAAGATGGCCTGCACGAAAAAGGGTGGCTCGATCAGCTTGCGATCTGCGAAGTAGGCTAGATTATAGAGATGACCCACATCGTAGCACTCGAACTCGAATCGCGTCCCGAGCGCACCAAGCTCAGTCATTCCACGCTCGATTTGGCTGAATGTGTTCGAGAGGATAAAGTCCTTGGTCATCTCCAAGTAGGGCTGCTCCCACTCGTTCTTGAACTCCTGAACGCGGCCGGCGGCTCCGGAGATGTTGAAGTTCAGGGAACCCATGTTCATCGACGCGAGTTCGGGAGCGGCCCATTTTGCAGCTGCGAGCCGCTCGTCGAGCGACATACCGAGCCCACCGCCCGTCGTAATGTTGATGATAGCGTTAGAACGTTCTTTGATGGAAGGAAGAAATCGCGCAAATAGGTCGGGTGACTGCGATGGGCGGCCGCTGTCCGGCACTCGCGCGTGCAAATGCAAAATCGCAGCACCGGCCTCGGACGCTCGGACCGCGTCGTCTGCTATTTCTTCTGGCGTAACCGGGAGATAGGGCGACATACTCGGCGTATGAATTGAGCCGGTGACTGCACAACTGATAATAACCTTGTTTGCTTTACGCATTCTGTCCTCCCGGTGCCTTCGAAGGTCCATCGCCCCTAATTACCTCGGCGTAGCGGGCCCGCATCAACTACGATGTCTGTAGATCTCTGCGGCTGCTATTACCTGTTGGGCCTGCTTCAGATGCGGAATATCGAGCATCTTGCCATTGAGACCGACTGTGCCAGCGCCCGGGTTAGCGGAAAACGCCGCGACGACCCTTTGTGCATACTCCAAGTCTGCGGCTGACGGAACGAAGCACTCGTTGATTATCGCCACTTGGGCCGGATGGATGGCGATGCGTCCGGTAAATCCCTCTTGGGCTGCAGCACGGCAAGAGACCCGTAGACCGTTGTCATCCCTGTAGTCGACGTAGAGCGTTTCAATGGCTTGGACACCGGCGGCTTTGGCTGCAAGCAGCATGCCAGACCGAACCCAGCGGTAGGTGAACGCCCAACCACCGCCCTCATCAAGATTGGACGTTGCTCCGACCGCTGTGCTGAGATCCTCCGCGCCCCACGTCAATCCAAGCAACCTGGGCAGATGCACATCCGCAAAAGCCGACAACTTCAAGGCTCCAGCAGGGGTTTCGGTGGCAACAGGTAGAATGCCAATTGTGCCTTCAGGTAGCCCCTCGCGAAATTCAAGAGCCTCAAGATGATGGCTCAGGCGCCGGACGTCGTCCGGGCCGTGGATCTTGGGTACCATAATACCATCCGGCGCCCCACCTATGACGGCGCTTAGATCGGCGAGAGCGCCTTCGCTGAGTGGGTTTATCCGAACCCAGAATTGTAATGCTCGCGCTTCTCGGGGGCGAGCGTCCAAGAATTCCCTGACGCGTTCTCTTGCGACCGGCTTCTCACTTGACGCGACTGCGTCCTCAAGGTCGAGGATAATGGCGTCGGCACCGGACGCATCGGCTTTGGCAAGTTTCTTTTCGCTATCACCAGGAATGAAAAGCCATGAACGGATATTCATGACGGCGCTCCCGGTCGTGCTGGCGATTTAAGCTGCAGTCCAGCCCTCCGACAATGGGCTACAAGTTCATCGTTCTGGTTGTAGGCACGATGGATGAATGTAACAATTCCGGCATTGGGCCGGGACTTACTCTCTCGAAGCTCAGCCACCTCCGTTTCGACCCGGACCGTGTCACCGTGGAAGAGCGGCTTCGGGAAGCGGACCTCGTCCCATCCGAGGTTGGCAATTGCTGTACCGAGCGTCGTGTCGCCTACTGATATGCCGACCATCAAACCTAAGGTAAATGCGCTGTTAACGATGCGCTGCCCGTACTCGGTGTGCTCACGGCAGTAGTGCTCGTCGAGGTGAAGGAGTGCTGGATTGTGGGTTAAGGCACTGAACCATACGTTGTCAGCTTCGGTGATGGTCCGCCGCAAGGAATGGTGGAAAACTTGTCCAACGGTGAGCTGATCAAAGTATAATCCTGACACGTGCGCGCTCCTCTCAGCTCGGCCATAAACTTATCTGTTACCCTAGAACTCATCTGACCCACTGAGCGTCTTGGGCGCCGCCGGATCCCGATTAGGAAAACCACGTAGATCCTGCTGGCTTGGCCACTGGTATGCACCTGCTTCGAGCCGGTTCGCTGGGCAGGCCGATACTTGCCCAGAGAAAAAGGACTGTCAATACATTGGTCTGACATTTCTTATGGTCAGACCTATTGTTTAACCTTGAGGTTCGGTCCGTAGGCAACTGTAATGTCGGCATCTATGGGAAGCCTGCGGTGATGGCGTCTGACGCGGCGGATTGTTAAAGCATCCAAGCGCCACCAGCCAACCCAGTTGATCCAGTCACACTGAGTGATGGTGCGTGGCCCGTTTACTATACACGCCCAACGCTTTCGAAAAGACTGAGCTCGCCAGTATTCCTGTACTCTGCAGCTCCAAAATTTAGGGCCGACACGGTTCTTTGCCTGAACTTACCCTTTGTGCATAAGGCACGCCCTATAATGTCGCTCGTGAGTAACTTGACTTGGCTTCCCACCTTATTGACTGAGCTTGGGCGTGCCGTGCGCTAACTTCAGCTGGTTAGGCCGACATCGCCACGTGCGCTTAGCTGTAATAACCTACAGTGGTCTGCCACGGAGATACCGCGATGCTGTTGCCATGATCCCAACGAGCATCTGGCGCTTTTTGGCTTCACGCAGCGAGCGGATCGACGGTCTTTTCTTAACCTCACCCACTGGCCCCTCATGGTGGTTCGAAGTACCAAGCAACAGGCGGCCTATCTTTCAGACCAGCCTGCTGAAGCGCTCCAGACACAGGAGACTAAAGCTTCACAAGTTGCTTTCCGAAGTTTTGCCCGGACATCATCCGAACAAAGGCTTCAGGAACCCTCTCAAAGCCTTCGAGAATGTCCTCCTTGAAATGAATGTGGCCCTCAGAGTGCCAAGCTGTAAGACGTTCAAATGCCTCTTCACGACGATGCCACCAGTCGAACACCACGAGGCCTTGTACGATAGCCCGTGTAACGATCAGCCTTGCACTAGAACGCAGCCCGACATCTTCTTCTGGACCCTGGTTCGCAACGGCAATGCGACCACAGATAACAGCGCGCGCACCCACGGCAAGATTCTGAAGCGCGGCATCGTGGATCGGGCCACCAGTGTTGTCCCAAAAGACGTTCACGCCCCTCGGGCACGCCGCTCTAATATTGGCGGAAAGATCACGTGAATCTTTGTAGTTGATGCCCGCGTCGAAGCCGATCGACTGGCAGTAATCAAGTTTGTCTTGGGAGCCAGCGATCGCCACCGTTCGTGCGCCATAAAGCTTGGCGATCTGACCAACAAGCTGACCAACGGCTCCCGAGGCTGCCGACACAAGAACGGCATCACCAGGGCGTGGCCGTCCTATTTCAACGAGACCGATGTAGGCAGTAAGGCCGGGCATACCCAGCCACGACAGGGAGGCTTGCGGCGGCGCCAAGGTAGGATCGACCTTATTTGCCCGAGCCGAACCGGGAAGATCTGGCGTTAGGACCACATATTCCTGCCAGCCAAACCCCATCGATTCGACTAGGTCGCCAACCTTCCAATTGGAATGGTTTGATGCAATGACCTCACCGACTCCGCCACCCTGCATGACTTGCCCGACCCCGACTCCCTGTGTGTAGTTGGCCGATGGGCTGATGCGACCGCGCATGTAGGGATCAACCGACAACCATAGTGTCTTGGCGAGGATTTGCCCCTCGCCTAGCCGCGGCACATCAGCGTCGATCAGACGCCATGTATTGAGATCGGCGGCACCGACAGGATGTGCCGCAAGTACCCACTGCCTATTCTTCATACGCGCTCCTTCCGTCCTTCACAGTTTACGACCAATTTCACGAAAGGCCGTCACCAGCATTTCCTGATGCTGCGGAGCGGCAATACTAATCAACTTCTCTGCTCGTTCGACAACAGAGCAGTTGCGAAGGTCTGCGGCTCCATTTTCGGTGATTACGACATCAATATCGTTCCGCGGTATGGAGCAGATCCCCTCGAGTTGTGGAACGATTCGAGAGACCTCACCTCCCCTCGATACCGATGGCAGCGCAACGATACTAATCCCGTCGACTGAAAGGCTTGCGGCTCGTGCGAAGTCGGCCGCACCGCCAACCCCGCTCACCATATGACCGTTCAGCATCTCGAGATTTGCCTGCCCGAAGAGGTCGACTGCCAGTGCAGAGTTCACCGCAACCAGTCGCGGCAATTGTAACAGGACGCCGAGATCGTGTGTATAGTCGCAACTTCTGACCGCAAAGTCGGAGCGGCCAGAAAGCCATTCATAGTAACTCTTTGTACCAACATGGACACAGCTTGTGTGAACCCAGTTTGGATCAAGGCTGTTGCTCTCCACAAGAGCCCTCGTCCCATCCGACAGCATGCCGGAATGGAGCCGCAGGCCACGTCGGTCGGTCAGCATCCTTAGGAGCGCATCAGGAACCTTACCAAGACCGATCTGCAGAGTTGAATTATCCTGCACAAACGGAGCGATGTGTCGGGCGATGTGCATCGCCTGATCGGAAGGGGAGCCAACATCATACTCCCGAAGTGGTGCCTCGGTCTCCGCAACGAATTCAAAATCTGTGAGAGCAATGCTTGCCGCTTGCGGAATGCGAGGCATGAGAGGATTGATAACTGCTAGGATCCGCTTGGAACGCGTGGCGGCGACAGGAGTGAATTCCACAGCGGCTCCAAGAGAGCAGCGCCCATCCTGATCTGGCGGGGTGACATGGACCACGCAACTGTCGAAACTCAGTGTTCTGAGGTGGACCACAAAGGATCCATACGACAGGGGCAAGTGGCGGACCTGACCTCGGGCCTGAGCTCCAGGCGCGCCGGCCTGCATGAAAATGCTGGTGAAGCTAGTCGCCGCCGGAAAATGTTCGAATGGGACGGGGTTGATCCCGGGGACAAAGCTCGCGGTAATGGAGAGCGGTGGAGCACCTTGGTCGCATAGCTCATCAACAAGCGGCGGAATCTCGCCGGCCGATCCGGGCAGAAACACGCGCTCTCCCGGTGAAAAGAGCCGAACGAGGTCCGACAACGTCCCCTTTCTTGTGGCCCCTACCCTGACGGCCGATGCGGAGGAGAGTTCCATCGTCACCACTTGCTAGTCGTCATTGTCTATCGGACTCCGTCCACAGGGAGCGGCATGCCGCTCCCGTTTGTTTGATCCGTTAGCGAGCCTGCGCCGTCAATGGTGCGCAAACCTGCTGGTCGACCACGGCAATACGCCGCCGCGTAGAATGTTCTAACAGCACCATGTACGATTGATCGTGCCAAAGCTCGCCGATTGCGCCCAGCTTATCGGTCTAACAATATATATTTAGCGATAGATCTGTCAATGGTCTGATAATTTACTTGTAAGACCGAATGCGCGAGGCTAAGAAGAACGCGGTTGCATTCGAGGACCCGAAATTGGCTGCTCCAATTGACCACCGAAAGCCCGTAAGCAGCAGACTGCCCGCCGAGCACGATTGCGCGGCCACGCCAGATGAACTCCGTGCGTGGGTTGAAAGCGTTACCGGCCGGTCTGTTACGGGCTGGCATCAGATCACAGGTGGAAATCGATGTCATTCTTGGGCCGTTGACGTTGCGCCTGGTGTTGGCGCTCCGAGTGCGCTTTACCTCCGCTACCAGCCGCCTCGCCCCCCCTCAGCCGAGCCTTACACAGTCTGGCGAGAGGCCGACGTCTATCGTGTCCTCCAGGGAAGCGATGTTCCAGCTCCCAAACTTATAGCCGTCAATTCTAAGTATCAGGCTCTTTTAACGGAGAGGGTTCCAGGCCGGGCCGACTTTCGCCGCCTCGTCAATGATGCCGAGCGGGAGGCTGTGACCAAGGACTTCATCCAGGGCCTGGCTAGGCTCCACAAATTGCCCATCAGCCAGACTGCTTCCCAAGCGTTGGCACCGGACGCAACGATAGCGGAAAGCGTCAAGCGCGAACTCGACATCTGGCGCGCAATGTATTCCGAGACGGGGCACATTGATCCGCTGATCGAACTCGCTCTGGAGTGGCTTGAGGGGCATGTACCTAATCCGCCTGGGAGCCCGGTTCTGGTCCATGGCGACGCCGGCCCAGGCAATTTTCTCTTCGAGAATGGGCAGTTAACGGGCCTTATCGACTGGGAGCTTGCCCATCCGGGAGATCCGATGGAAGATCTCGCTTGGCTGTCGATGCGAGCTGTCATGGAGCCCGTCCCGGATTTTGCCGAACGGGTTCGTGAATACGGACGCCTTGTGGGAGCCCCTGCCGATCTGGACCGCATCCGGTACCATCGCGTATTCGTCTCGACTCGCGTTGTTATTATCCGTCACCGGAACGTCACCGGACAGCCTGGTAGTTCCATCATCTCCCGGGCATTGAACAGGCGTCTTCTCGTGGCGGCTCTCGCTGAAGCCATGGACTTAAACCTGCTGGTAGCTGATCGAATCGACGCCGAGCCAACCAAACAGACAATTCTTTATGATGCTGTGATCAGGGATCTGCGAGATGAGGTTGTAGCCATCAGCAAAGAGCCGCGCGTGATCGCTGCGGCTAAGGACGCGGCCAGAGTGGTAAAGTACCTTCGAGAGGTCGATCGGCTTGGTGGTCTTATCGAGGCACGGGATCTTTCCTGCCTTAGCGAACTGCTAGGGCGCAGGCCGGCCGGTGTCGAGGAGGGGCAGCTCGACCTCCTGAAGGCCATGCGCGGCGGCTCCATTCCGATTGGATCTGTGATTCAGTACTTTGCGGGCGCCACCGCGCGAGATGCCGAACTTGCAGCTTATGCTTCCGGCAGCATGGCTGACCGCAATTTTCCCGACCTCGAACCGGACAGGGCAAGTAATGAGTGATTTCTCTGCCAAGGACGATAGCTTCCACTTCGACCAGATGACTGACCGCTGGTGGGAAACGGAAACCGCTTGGTTCTCCTTCTGCGAGCCCGAGCGGCGCCTCGGCGGTTGGCTATACAGTATGTTCCGCCCAAATATCGGCACAGTTGCTGGTGGCGCGTGGATTTGGGATGACACAGCCCACCTGCCTTGGGAAGTGCCCTACTCTGCCAACTATACAGCGCTGCGGATGCCGCGCGATCAGGATCTCACGGACATTTCCCTCCCAACGGGCGTGCGCCTAAGGATGGTCGAGCCACTGCAGTGTTATCATCTCGGGTTCGGCGATGAGGATCGGCTCAAGATCGATTTGAACTTCGACGCAGTGATGCCGCCGAGAGCTCTCCGCAAGGGCGATTCATCATTCAAGAACCTGAACCACTTCGATCAGTTTGGTCGTGTGACTGGTCAGATTGTCCTGCACGGGGAACCTATTCAGATTGATTGCCTCGCAATGCGCGACCGCAGCTGGGGCCCACGGCCCGAGCACCGGCCAGGCAAGAGTGCTTACGTGACAGGAATCGTCTCAGCTGACGATGCCTTCCTTGCTGTGACCAAATGGAACGATGAATCAGACCCGATCGCTTACGGGTTTATGATCCGCGACGGCAAGATCGGGGATCTCGTGTCTGGCCGCCGCATCGTTGAACGTGATCCGGAGCAGGGCTGGGTAACGCGGATCACTATTGAGGGGCGCGACGAGTTCGGGCGCGATTTGTACGCCACGGGGGAGCGTCTCAGCGGCATCATCATCAACCGGCACAGTTTCATCGACAGCAATGGTTTGATCGCCTGGACGATCAACGGCAAGTTGGGACACGGAGAGGACCAGGACATGTGGCCGGTTCACCGCTGGTCTGCGTTCCGCCGCGAAGCACGTCTGGAGAAGTCGTCATCATGATCCAGCCCTCAGCCGCGGCGCAGCCGTTTAGTGGTTTGGTCGTCATCGATCTCAGCCAGATCTACAATGGCCCTTATGCCACCTTTCTCATGGCGGCAGCCGGCGCAACTGTGATCAAAGTTGAGCCGCCAGGTGGTGAGCCATTGCGGCGACGCTCCGTTGTTGGTGGCGCAGCCCTGCCTTTTGCGATGCTCAATGGTTGCAAGAAATCCGTTGTTCTCAACCTGAAAACCACCGCAGGGAAGGAAGCCCTTCGAGAACTGGTGCGGGATGCGGATGTCCTCGTCGAGAACTTCGCACCCGGAACCATGGCTCGCCTAGGGCTCGCCAACGAGGACCTGCAGGCCCTGAACCCGCGGTTGATCTACGCTTCGAGTTCCGGCTATGGCAGCGACGGGCCCTACCGTGACTACCCCGCCATGGACTTAACAATCCAGGCTATGGCTGGCGTGATGACTATCACCGGGTTTTCCGACCGCCCGCCTGTTAAGGCTGGCCCGGCGCTGTGTGACTTTTTCGCTGGTGTTCACCTCTATGGTGCTATCGCGACGGCTCTCTACGAGCGGGAGCGGACTGGCATCGCGCGTCGGGTCGAGGTTTCCATGCAGGACGCCGTGTACGCGTCTCTAAGCTCCAGTCTCGGCATGCACTGGGGCAATGCAGGGATGGCAAACCCACCTCCGCCACGAACTGGAAACCGTCATGGAGGCTTGGCCGAGGCTCCCTACAATGTCTATCCAACCACGGACGGATGGATCGCCATCATCTGCGTCGGTGAGGCCCATTGGAAATCATTTGCGAGAGCCATGGGGCGCCCGGAGCTGGCGGACGACCCCCGGTTTGCCGCTCTGAAGCAAAGGGTCGCTGCAATCAATGAGGTTGACGCCCTCGTTTCCGAATGGACTCGCGGGCGGAGCAAGCAAGAAGCTTTTGAGACGCTTATGGCTCACCAGGTTCCCTGTGCCCCTGTACGCGATCTCGACGAAGTCATGAACGACCCGAACATGCATGCGCGCGGATCACTGCTTTGGCAGAACCATCCGGAGCTGGGCCGCATTGTCGTGCAACATTCACCTCTACGCTTTGCAGGGGCGCCGCTGATCCCACTTGAGCCAAGCAGGCAGCTCGGTGCGGACACGCGTCAGGTCGTGGGAGAGCGGCTTGGCTGGGACGACGAACGGCTCGACAGCCTTGAAGACCCTACGAGAGTTCAGAAATGACTGCACGCAATCACAGGGGCCGAGTTCAGGTCTCTGAAGACTTTGGGTGGACCCAATGGGCGGTATAGTTGGCATTGATGTCGGAGGCACGTTCACCGACCTATTCTACTCGAACGACGGCGTGCATGTGGACACGGTACTCAAGGTGCCCTCAACTCCCGATGATCCAAGCCGAGGTCTCATCAACGCTATCGAAGCTGCTGCCATTGATCTCAGCCAGCTCGACGTCATACTTCATGGTACGACGATCGCGACGAACGCGGTGATCGAGCGCCGCGGCGCTCGGTGCGCCTTGATTACAACGCAGGGGTTCCGCGACATCCTCGAGCTCGGGCGCCGTGACCGGCAGCGCATGTATGGCCTTACTGGGGTTCAGCAGCCACTGATCCCCCGTCAGATGCGGTGGGAGGTTGAAGAAAGGCTCGACCATCGCGGTCAGATCCTGGTGCCTCTCGATGAAGCCTATCTCAGCCAACTTGCCATCGAACTCGCAAAGGAGGACATTGAAGCGGTCGTCATCGCCTTTCTGCACTCTTACGCCAATCCAGTCCATGAGGAGAAAGCCAAAGCTATCCTGCAGGCCGCTAATCCTGAATGGGAGGTTGTCGTCTCAAGTGCCGTTGTCCGCGAGTACTATGAATTCGAACGCACCAGTACCGCTGCTGTCCAAGGTTATCTGCAACCCCTCGTTTCTGAGTATGCGCGAAACCTGACAAACAAGCTCACAGAGCTTGGTTTCGAGCGACAGACCCTTGTTATGCAGTCTAATGGTGGACTGGTGCCGTTGGGCCAGCTTCCAACTCGAGCTGCCAACATTGTCCGCTCGGGACCAGCCGCCGGTGTCATGGCAGCGGCGAAGCTCGCTGCTGAAGCAGGCTTTCATCACATTATTACGGGTGACATGGGTGGTACGAGCTATGACGTCGCTGTCGTGGTCAACGGCGCCCCACGCATTGCTGAGATGACTGAACTCGACTTCCGTGTTCCTCTCCGTCTACCAATGATCGATGTTCATACGATCGGCGCTGGCGGCGGAAGCATCGCCTATATCGATCGCAGCGGCATCCTCCAAGTGGGCCCTCGCAGCGCCAAAGCCGTTCCAGGCCCAGTTTGCTTTGGGCGAGGTGGAACCGAACCAACCGTCACAGATGCCAACGCCGTATTAGGACGCATCAATGCAGAGCATCCTATAGGCCTCAAGCATCTAGACCGCCTCGACATAGCCGCAGCGCGTGGAGCAATCGCCTCCCTGGGACGCCCATTGGAGCTCGGCGTCGAGGAGACCGCCGAAGCCATTTTGACAATTGTAAACAACAGAATGGCTGGAAGAACGCGCCTGCTGTCGGTCGAACAAGGTTATGACCCTCGTGATTTTGCGCTTGTCATCTTCGGCGGAGCAGGCCCTCTCCATGGCGCGGCAATCATGCGTGATGTCGGCATCAAAACCATGCTGCTGCCTCCCCACCCAGGTGTTCTTTGTGCCCTAGGGTGCGCCGTTGCGGACCTCCGATACGACCTGTCCCAGACAATTGAGCGACCACTATCTGAAGTCGGCCCAAATCTCATCCGCGAAGTACTGCTGCGCCAGCGGGCTGACGGCGAGGAACGCCTTGCTAACAGCGGCGCCGACATCGAAAATGTCATCGTGTCTCACGTGGCGGAGATGTCCTATCATGGCCAGATCCATACACTGCGCGTCTCCATAGATCCCGCATGGAGTATTCCGCATATCGTCGAAGCCTTCGAAGCCGTGTACCGGCGAGAGTACGGCAACACTCTTGGAGCTATGCCTACTGTGCTCGTTGGGCTCAAGACAGCAGTCCAGGGCGTGCGACGCAAACCAGCTGCAGAGCCAGCTCGCCACTACGACATGAAGCCGGCGCCTCCGTGCGGGCACCGTGAAGTCTTTTTCGGAGGTTGGATGTCGACGCCGATCTACGAAAGGCGCGATCTTGAACCGGGTATGATCCTCCAGGGACCAGCCATCATAGAGCAATCGGATACAACGACCGTCGTCGAACCGGGCATGATTGCCCGCGTCGACCCGCACCACAACATCCTGATAGAGGTAATGTGATGGATCCCGTGACCCTCGCAGTCGTCCGTGGAGCGCTCGAGCAGATCGCCGACGAGATGGATCTCCATCTGATTCACGCCGCGCTTTCACCCATTATCTCGGAAACAAATGACTGTGCGCATGGTCTCTATGATCCTGTGACAGGTGAAACCATTGCGCAGGGTAGCTACGGCCTTCCGATGTTCCTCGCTAACATGCAGTTTACGGTCCAGCGTCTCATTCCAGTGGCCGCATCGGCAGGAGGCTTCAAGCCTGGCGATATTTGGATCGTGAATGATCCGTACCTTAGTGGAACACACCTCAACGACGTCGTTCTCGTATCGCCGTACTTTGTTGACGGACAGCTGTTTGCCCTGTTTGCCAACACGGGTCACTGGATGGATATGGGAGGCAGCGCCCCGGGTGGGTGGGTACCGACGGCACGCGAGATTCATCAGGAAGGTATTATCATTCCGCCGCTTCGGCTCTACGAAGGCGGCCAGCGTAACGATGCTCTTGTCTCACTCATTACGGCCAATGTCCGCCTGCCGCAGCAGCTCCTTGGCGATCTTGAGGCTATGATCAATGTTTTCAACGTGGGGCGTCGCGGCCTCGACGATCTTATCAAGCGCTACGGTGAGGCCACATTACGGACCTGCATTGCCGAAATGATGCAGCGATCCGAGACTGAGATGCGCTCTTACATTGAGGAAATCCCCGACGGGACCTACTCAATCAAGGATTACTTCGACAACGATGGTGTCGATGACAGGCCGCTCACTGTGTCGCTTGCCATTACAGTGACCGGTTCGGAACTGCATTTCGATTTCACCGGGACATCAAGCGCCGCACGTGGGCCAATGAATATTTCTGAGAGTACGGCGAAATCTTTATGCTTCGTCGCCCTCAAGCACATCTTCACAGAGGTTCCCGTTAATGGTGGTGCCTTCCGCCCGACACGGTTTACGATCCCGAAGGGCAGCATCCTAGCGGCCGAATATCCATCAGCGGTCGGGGGCACGACAGACGTGACACAACGAGTCGTCGATGTGGTTTTTGGGGCCCTTGCCCAAGCCATCCCTGTTCATACACCCGCCGCTCCGTTCGGCACGACTGGCGTTTCCACAGTCTCAGGAGTTCATCCAGAGACTGGCAATTACTTCGTTGCGGTCTATCCCTATCCGGGAGGATATGGTGGAAGCTCGGCGTCAGACGGTCTGGTTAATGGAACGCCGCCCGGCTCCATGGCCAAGTTCATGTCGGTTGAACTGTCAGAACACCGCTACCCTGTCAGGTTCGCATATTACGGAATTCGCGAGTCAACAGGAGGTGCTGGAATGCATCGCGGAGGCTGCGGCACACAGTACGGCATCGAGACCCTGTCGGATGTTGTCGTCTCCATCCTAGGCGATCGGGTGGACCACGCTCCGTTCGGGGTCCAGGGTGGTGGGTCGGGAACTCCAAACCGCGTCCGGCTGACGCTCAACGGCCAAACTTCGATCCCACCCATGCGCAGTAAAGCCGAGAAGGTTCTATTCACCGCAGGCGACGCATTCCATCTGGCGTCGCCAGGCGGCGGTGGTTTCGGCATCGCTCTCGAGCGTGACCTCGAACTCGTAGAGACTGATCTCAACAATGGACTCGTCGACCGAAAAACCGCTGAAGAGGTTTACGGCGTCGTTATCGCCAAGGAGCGACTGCTGATGGGACGTCCAATCTTTCGCCTCGATGCGAATGCCTCGGCACTGCGTCGACAAACCCTGAAAGAACACACGGGAGCAGCCGCATAGAGGACATGCAGACTGCCCTGTGCCGCGCCAATAAGGCACTTTGTTGAGTAGAGGAACATAACCTTCGGGAGGGAACAATGCGACTAACAAGACGGCAGTTCGGTGGATTGACCGCTGGCGCAGTCATCACTGCGAGCATACACCAAGCATCGGCGCAAGGTGTAATCAAGGTTGGAGCTGTAAATCCTTACTCGGGCGCCATGGCACAGTACGGCGACGAGGTAACGCGGTGCTACGAACTGGCTGCTGAGTGGATCAATAGCCAAGGCGGCCTGATTGGCCGCCAAATTCAGATCATCCGTGGTAACGCAGCCTCGGCACCGGAAGGCATCAGTGCTGTCGAACAACTTGTAGGGCGTGACAAAGTAGACCTTCTCGTAGGCACGTACGTTTCTGCAATCTCGAATGCAGCCAGCGAAAGCGCGCTTAATTACGGCAAACTCTACTGGGAAACGAACGCCTTGGCGCGCGACCTCACAGACCGCGGATTACCGAACTATGCACGGTCAGGCCCAAGCAGCAATGAGTTCGCTGCCCGTTCGGTCGAAGGCACACTTCAAATTGTCGCCAAGCGCCTCGGCAAGTCTCCGAAGGACCTCAAGGTCTGGCTTGAGCATGAAGATTCCTCGTATGGCACCTCAATTATGAAGGAGCAGGAGCGGCTGTTCAAAGCTGCTGGGGTTCAGCTTGGAGTCGGTGCCCATAGTGCTCGAGCAATTGATGTGACCGACTCAATTCTTCGCGCCAAAGGCACCACACCCGACATCTGGATCAACAACGGATACGTCGGTGACACAAACCTTCTCCTTCGGGCGGCTCGCGACCAAGGCTTCAAGCCATCGGCAATAATGCTGGTTGGTGTTGGGGACACCCAGGAAACTCTTGAGGCCCTAGGTAAGGAATTCCTAAATGGCATCCTCCTCGTGTCCTACCCGCGTGCGGACATCAACGAGGCCTATGGACCACGGGCGGGAGCGTTCCTCAAAGCGTACCGAGACAAATTCGGGCGAGACCCGATCGCTCCGCAGGGAATGAACGCTTACGTGGGCATGAAGATCCTGTTCGAAGCAATCAAGGCAGCTGGGACGACTGAGTACGAGCAGGTGCTGAAGGCGGCAGCAGCTATCAGTAAGCCTGTCGGTACCTACGAAACTGGCTACGGGGTCCAGTTCGATGACAAGATGCAGAACACCCTTGCTCTGCCGATCGTTGCGCAGTGGCAAGACGGCGCTGTGAAAGCCGTGTACCCAGCGGAGGCTGCTTCCCAGGGAGTCGCTCCCGTCGCTATTCCTCGCACTTAAGTAGATAACGTGAGGTCACCATTGGTGACCTCACCTCTCGGAGTACATCAATGACGGAACTACTCAACGTACTCATGTTGGGTCTGCTGCTCGGCGGTATTTACAGCTTAGTCAGTGTCGGGCTTAACCTCATCTTCGGAGTCATTCGCATCGTGAACTTCGCACAAGGGGAGTTCGTGATGCTCGGGATGTATGGCGCGTTTGCCGCAAACTTAGCTTTAGGGCTCGACCCTTATCTGGCAGTCGTTCTCATCGTTCCTGCCCTCTTCGTCTTTGGTGCGATCGTGTACAGATTGCTTCTTCGGCCACTTCAGGGTGAACCGATGATGCAGATCTTTGCGACATTTGGCCTGCTCATGGTGCTGGAAAACACAGTGCTGGCCGTCACGCGCGGGGTTAGCTACAGCCTAAATTCCGTCCTATCAGAAATTTCGGTCTCAATCGGACCGGTCCAGGTCGGAATTGTTCGGCTGATTGTACTAAGTGCCGCGACGCTTGTTGCCGTCGGCCTCGGCTGTTACTTGAAGATGACGCTACATGGCAAGGCAATCCGGGCGGTCACACAAGACCGCAGGGCAGCACGCCTGATGGGCATCAACGTCGAGCGCAGCTTTACGATCAGCTTCGGCATTGGCGCAGCCCTTGCTGGACTCGCAGGCTGCCTTCTGTCGCCCCTCTACACCATGTCGCCGCAGATTGGGACCAACTTCATCATGCCTGCATTTGCGGTCGTCGTCCTTGGAGGGCTCGGCAGCGTTCTCGGCGCTTACGTCGGGGGATTTATTGTTGGCTTAACGGAAGCCTTCGCTGGGTTCTACCTTGATCCGGCGCTGAAACATGCGGTGTTGTTTCTTGTCTTCATTATCGTCCTGATCGTTCGTCCGTCTGGTCTTTTCGGCCATGCCGGCGCAGAGGAGGTCGGTCTCCGTGAACAGTCTTGATTTGAGGAGTTATGGACATCGCTTAACGTCACAGGATAAGTTAGGCGTCAGATCCTTTTGGCATGAACTGCCGATCACCTTAGGCATCCTAGCCATTCTGGTTGCCATTGTGTTTTCAGTTTCGGGAGACAGCTTTAGCCTCAATCTCTTGGCAACCGCGTTCCTGTTCGGCGGGCTTGCGACGTCCTGGAATATCATTGGAGGTCTAGGGGGGCAGTTCTCCCTTGGTCATAGCGTCTTTTTTGCCATAGGTGCGTATACGACTGCAAATTTATATCTCAAGCTGCAGATCTCGCCGTGGCTAGCACTCATCCCGTCAGCTCTTTTGGCTTCTACCGTGGCTGTGCTCATCTCTTGGCCGGTCTTCCGTCTCCGTGGGCCGTTCTTCGCAATCGCCACAATGGCCCTTACAGAGGTGTTCCTCGCGCTCGCAATGTACCTCGAGAACATTACAGGTGGAGCACGTGGTCTGTCGGTTCCGTTTCGAGCCGGTCTTCAGAATATGATCTTTCGAGATCGATTCTCTTACGCAGTGCTGATGCTCTCGTTCCTCGCGGTCACAATACTGATCTTGTCGGCAATCACCCGAAGCCGTCTTGGCTATAGGCTTCGAGCCGTTCGCGACAACGAGGATGCTGCTGCGGCAGCTGGTATAAACGTCCTTCAGAGCAAGCTGATTGGTATGGCTATCAGCGCCGGACTGACGGGTGTCGGCGGTGCGCTGTTCGTAATGTATATACGGGTCGTTGATCCCCCATCGCTTTTCTCATTGTTCGATGTCGGTGTGAAGATAGCACTGATTGCTCTAATTGGAGGTATTGGCACGATCTATGGCCCGCTATTGGGCGCACTGCTGATCATTCCGCTCGAAGCAACGCTCCGTGCAGAGCTTAGCGGCATAGTGCCGGGTGGCAACCTCATCGTGCTCGGTTTTATATTGATGCTGTCGGCTCTCTTCCTAAAGCAAGGGATCGTCGGGGGCCTCCAGAGGTTGCCGTTCCCCTGGAAAGGGTTTTCGACATGAGAACTGACTTTCTGCAAGTTGCCGCTGTATCGAAGCATTTCGGCGGACTGAAGGCTGTCGACGACGTAAGCTTCAATGTCGCTTCTGGCGATATCATAAGCATCATTGGACCGAACGGAGCCGGAAAGACAACACTTTTCAATCTTCTGACCGGACAGTTATCTCCGAGCAGCGGGCAGATCATTCTGGACGGTCACGACATCAGCCGGCTCCCACCAAATCGACGCGCCGAATTCGGATTCGGCCGCACGTTCCAGATCTCGAAGACACTTACCTCCATGACCGTTCTGGAGAATGGGATGGTCGGCGCGTTTCTTCATCATAGTTCGCTTGCCAAGGCTGCGGACAAGGCCGCAGAGGCGCTTGAGATGGTTGGTCTACTGCCCCGCGCGCGTGTTAAGGCGGCCGACCTAACACTGGGCGAGAGACGCCGCCTAGAGGTTGCTCGGGCACTCGCGATGTCACCTCGCATTGTGCTCCTGGACGAAGTAATGGCTGGCCTGAATCAGACAGAGGTCCAGAGCATCGTTGACATGGTGCAGGGTCTGAATGCGGGAGGCCTGACGTTCCTCGTAATTGAACATAACCTAAAGGTGGTCCGGGCGTTTTCTCGCAGAGTCATCGTCCTCAACCGCGGCAGCCTGCTAGCCGAGGGCAGCGCTGATGATGTTCTGAACAATCCGACTGTAATTGAGGCGTATATCGGAAAGAGACGGACATGATGAGCACAGACTGCCTGATCGTCGATCGGCTTTCCGCAGGTTATGGGGATCTCCCGGTCCTGCACAACGTGTCATTTAGTGTAGGAAAGGGCAAGATCGTTGCAATCGTCGGCGCCAACGGCGCTGGGAAGACGACGCTACTGTCCACCATTGCCGGTCTTATTCGGCCGCTCCAAGGACACGTTACCTTTCTCGGTTCCGATATCGCGGGCTACGAGGCGAGCGAGTTGCCCAGCCGAGGAATCGTCTTAGTGCCAGAGGGGGGACGCCTCTTTCCATTTATGACAGTTGAGGAAAATTTGGAACTTGGTGCTTACATTCCCTCGGCACGAGCGACAGTCAGGCAGCGCATGGATGAAGTCATGACGGTCTTTCCGATCTTAAGCGAACGACGCACACAGTTCGCTGGGAAGCTGTCTGGAGGGGAGCGGCAGATGTGCGCGATCGCGCGAGCACTCATGAGCCGCCCATCGTTGCTGATGCTTGATGAACCCTCCGTAGGCCTCTCCCCGCTAATGGCGGAGCGCGTGCTCGAGACGATCGCCGACCTCGCCCGAAGCACAGGACTGACAGTCGTTATTGTTGAGCAACGGGTAACGGAGGTGCTGGAGATCGCAGACAAAGGTTACATTCTTGACCATGGTCGGATCGCGCAGGAGGGCACTGGCGATGAACTTTTACATGACCAGAATGTTCAAGAGACGTATATGGGATTGTAAAGTCAATATGGACCTGCGAGAACCAGCTTTAAGCTCCGTATTCGGATTTGAAGAGTCCGCTGATGAAAAGTAGTCCAAGTATCGCCAAGCTTAACAGTAGGAGTGTGATTGCGCCGGTTGCTGTTCCGAAAGCTTCTGATGTCCTTGCCGGTCGGTTACGCGACCTCATCATTCAGGGTCATTTTTCGCCGGGGGAGTTTTTACCTAGCGAGCGCGATTTGGTGACACAATCGGGGTTGAGCCGCACCTCAGTTCGAGACGCCCTCCGTGTTTTGGAGTCCGAGGGGCTGATCGCCGTGAAGGCAGGACGCGCTGGCGGCTCAATGGTGACGTTACCTGGTCGCGAATCGGTTGCGCGGTCTGTCGAACTCTTCGTACGGTCACATGGGATCCGATTGGCATCGCTGCTTGAATGCAGAGTCGCAGTGGAGCCGACTCTCGCGCGGCTCGCCGCACAGAGGCGTACCCCTTCACAACTTGAGGAGATTACGCGAATTCATGAGCGGTTTGTGGCCTCCGTCGACGACGTTCCCCGTTATAAACGCCTTAATCTCGATTGGCACTTGGCCATTGCACGTGCGAGCGGAAACGAGCCGCTGACTGCGCTTATGGAGGCGATTTCTGCTCCAATTCGCGACGCAATGGATTATCAACATGTTACGACAAGCGAGTTGCGCCGTGCTGCCGTTAAAGCTCATACCGTTATTTTGAAGGCTATCGAAGAGCAGGATGATGAGGCTGCATTTAAGCGGATGGATCGACATGTCAGCGCCTATCGGGATGTAGCAACCCGTCCCAACCTGATTACCGCACCTACTACTGCATGAATAGCTGGCGGGACCCTCCTAAGAGTCGCCAAGCGCGACCTAGTCAAACTTGCATCCGACTCTGATGGCTTTGTCCGTTTGAACATGGATCATCTTCTAATAAGCAGCTGATATTCCGGCTTAGAATAACCCACTTGGCAGCGGACGGAAATTTGTCGGGTACCAATGCTCAAGTTGATGAAATTCAACAGCAGGTCAGGACTTGAGAGAAGGGTTGCCCAGTTGCGGCTACACTTGGATGATTCCCGCTCAAGTTCGAGCGTGTGACTCGGCGGCCCCCGGTACCTCCCGCTCCGCCTTCAACCCTTCGCACGAGACATGAATAGTGTCCTAACTGCTTAACGATGACATCGAAGTTGTTGGCATCCTAGCCACCCACAAGGGCTATAGGATTATGAATGCTTGATCAGACGAGAAACCTGGATCCTGTCCCAGCCGCTGTAAAGTGCAGATGGAATACCAGTTGAGTAGGTCATCCTCTATATCAAAGCGGAACTACAGGAAGCTAAAACCAAAACCTTCGAGGCGCTCCGGAAGAACCTGGGCAATACCCGTAATCTTGATTAGCTCTCCGAGTGCTGAAACCAGAGCCATGGCGGTTCTGACGGACCTAGCCTCTCGCTGCTATCCTTTTGTTTAAGCAGCACTTCTCATAGCGAAGCATGATCTATTGCCGGTGCACTGCTGTAGCTCAAAACATACGTGCGGATCGTCATAGCCCCCGCTACGCCTAGCAAGTGTCCGGTCTGTTGGAGGCTCTTGATCATGCGCTTACCAGGCATTGCATAAGAGCAGTTTGAGACTATGCGGAGGACGGTATGAAAGCGGCCCGCGTTCCTCCATCCACGGGCAAAATCACGCCCGTCACGAATTTAGCTTGCCGGCTCAGGAAAAAATCAATCACTGCGGCGACGTCTTCTGGCTGTGCAACACGGCCGAGAGGAGAAGCTCCCGAAGGCCGGTACTGACCAGTATTCTCCGGGTCAGACACAGCCCTTATCATCGGCGTGTCAACAGTTCCCGGAGCGACAGCGTTGACGAGAATCCCCTCCGGCGCCAGTTCTGCAGCCATCACACCAACCAATGTGTGAAGCGCCGCCTTCTGAGCTGCGTAGGCTCCACTTCCAACCTTTGGTCGGATGGCAGAAATTGAGCCGACAAATACAATTCTTGGACAATCTTCAAGGTTTGGGCTTTTACGCATTAACGGGATCGCTTGGCGTGCGCTGAGCCAAGCACCGCGCGTGTTGATAGAATAGATCCTATCAAAGTCGGACAGGCTCATGTCTGAGAGTGGTCCGACGGCCAAAGTTCCTGCGGAACAAATCACTGCATCAACAAATCCGACCTTTTCCTCGATTTGGATAAATGCAGAAGTAATTGATCGAACACACCCAACGTCGCAGTTGAGAGTCAGCATGTTCTCAGTATCAGCATTCTCAAGGCCAGAGATACCGGTCTCACTAAAACTCAGGTCGAGGCCTATCACTCTCCATCCGGCAGATAACAGGCACGCGGCGGTGGCCTTCCCAATTCCGGACGCAGCGCCTGTGATTACAGCAACTTTGCTCATCTAGTTGAACTCCCCATCAACAACTATCAAGTATTTCAACCGAGCCTTCAAAGGAGCCGCTTCAGAGCGCACTCTGCTGAACCGGTATGCGATGTACACGCTGAGGCGTCAGGCAGAGGTCGATTGTGAGGCAGCGTCGCGCACACGCCGGAAGTACTTCCAGACACCGCTTGCGGTCGCAATGGTTCGAGACCCTACGAGTAGAACCCCACGCAAGAAAACGAGCGATCCTGTCACCCTAACCACTTGGCACTGAGCAGTGACAAACTCGCCAACTTCGACGGCGGAGACAAACTGAACATCGAGCTGAATCGTCACCTGGGGTTTGTACCCAGTAGCCTCCCAGGCTGCCGTGCCAAGCGCTTGATCGGCGAAGGTAAGAATTGCACCGCCGTGCATCACACCTGAGCGATTCAGGTGCTTCGACTCAGATACGATTCCAAGGTGAAGCCCACGCTCGTCTCTTCGCTCCCATAGCGGCCCGACTGTCTCAACGAAGCCATATGGCTGTTGTACGCTCCACCCTTCCTGCTCTGGATTAATGAAACTGCGCTTTCCCGTCTCTGTATCTGCCATCCGAGCTTCCTTGAACGTGCAGTTGAAGTGTTGTGAGAGGTTTGTCGCGATCCCGCACTGCCAGTCATTGAAGTCCGTACGATCGTCTGTCCGAGACCACCCGCATTGCCAGTAACTATGCAGTAATACCTTTCCAAGCTCAACGAAGACCCTTGCATATTCCACCTCACTCGTGGCCTTTTCGTGTAAGGGTTCAGTGTCGGATTCGGAGGCTTAACAGGATTGAGAGTTCGGCCGAAATCTCCCATGCATCTGCAAAGATCGTGAGATCGCAGAGGTTTATGCGAGCGAATGTGTATCGCCAACAATCGAGATTGCCTGTCCCGAGATTGTTCGCCCGCGAGGTGAATACAGGAATGCGATCTGTTGCGGGGTCACTGCGGTGCACATGGATACATGTTGGAGGAATTCGTCCTGCATCTCTTCATAGCTAATGCCGCGAGCCTGACCCTTGCTCACGATCACACGGTGGATCCGCTCCGCTTCCGCGCCCCCCGGAAGAATCGCGTTGGCCCGGATCCCGTGCGGCCCCAGCTCCATGGCGACAGTCTTGGTGAAACCGACCGCTGACCATTTCGTCGCCGAGTCGGGGGAGCGCAGGGGAAAGCCGAAACGCCCTGCCGCGGACGAGAGTTTGATGATGTAAGCGTTGTCGCTCTCCTGCAGATGCCGGCCGGCCAGGCGGGCGCAGTTAAAATGACCCGTGTTGTTGACCGCAAGCGTCCGGTCCCAATCCTCGGGCTCGAGCTCAATCGCTCGCGCAGTCGGGCCCGCGATGCGCCGTTGTTGACGAGAACATCGAGCCCGCCATCAGGTTAGGCTAGATGTGGGTTCTAATCAGCTTGTTCCGGCCAGAACATGAGCTGGTGTTCGTCGGCCGAGACTACCGTGCGGGTGCTGCTGATTGTACCAGGTCAGCCACCGTGACAGATTGTTTCCATCCTCCGACAGGCTAGCCGTTCGGAGCGCAAATGTGCTGCGTGGAATCGAAGCGGGAAGCGAGCGGATTAGTCACGACGCCATCGGTCCCACCGCACTCCCTAGCGACCGGGTTACTCAGCACGGGGGCCGGTCTGCAATAAGCGTCCTCGTCCCGTCACTGCGACGGAACCTCTGCACCATCTACGCATAATGGAACGTGTTCTACACCGTGAAGTCCATGGCGAGCGTGCCGGCGACAATCCGGTCGAGTCCTGCGGACGAAATCAAGATGCGGTGATGTCGGATCAAGATTCAAGTTTGGCCTGACCTTTCGTCAGTCGGCATCTCGTACTATAGTAACGCCTAGCTACATTGTAATCTTTAGAGATGTCTACCTATGAAAACGTCGATTGATCGCGTGATTCTCCCCAAGGCACCCGGCCTACTCGCTGCCCGCCTTCGCGAACTAATCCTGAGAGGTGAGTTCATGTCGGGCGACCTCCTGCCGCCTGAGCGCGACTTGGTCGCTGAATCCGGTCTGAGCCGCGGCTCGGTACGAGAGGCACTGAAGATCCTTGAGACGGAAGGTTTGGTCGAGATAAAGTCGGGACGGTTGGGTGGCGCCCGCGTCACGCTCCCGAAACGCACGGCGCTCGTCCGCTCGACCGAGCTGTTCGTGCGTGCCAACGGTGTCAACCTGGAAGCTTTGCTTGACTGCCGTGTCGCTGTCGAGCCGATGCTCGCTCGGCTGGCCGCACGTCATCGCAGTGAGGCCGAGCTAAGAGAAATCTGCCAACTTCATGGCGAGTTCGAGTCATCCGTAGATGACATCCAGCGGTATCGGCGGATCAATTTCCATTGGCACTTGGCGATCGCCAAAGCGAGCCGAAACGAGCCGCTCACCGCCTTGATGGAGGCGATCGCCACGCCGGTCTTTGAGGCGACAGGCTATGAAGTCGTGACCACCCCGGATACGCGGCGCGATGCAATCAAAGCGCACGCTGCTGTCGTGGCCGCAATTGAGCGCCAGGACGAGGAAGCGGCGGCACGCGCCATGGAAAAACACCTGACATCCTATTCCTCAATTCTACGTTCAAAACCTCCTGAGCCGCGGCTGTAGCGATCGACCGTCATGCGCTCCAAATGGCCGTTTCGCTAGTTTTTTGAAGCTTCGAACGTGTGTACCATTGCACGGGCAGACCACAATGAGCTAGTGAACGCGGGGATCTGGGCAGTCTTGATGCCGCTGCTAGAAGTGATCGGCTACGCAAATATGACGGAGCCCAGACCCAGAGGGCCGCTGTGAAGAACCACAGCGAAATCGATCACGTAGTAGGCGCCAAGGCGGCGGCAAAGGACATGCTCGGCCACCTTTCGGCCCATACAGCCACTATGCGCTCCCACCAGGGGCCGGGGCGGCGCCCCCTCCCCTCATGCCCCCTCCAGCACCAGTCTGCCAATAACAGCGCCGGACTTCAGCTTCATCAACGCATCGTTGGCGCTGTCCTTTGGCATCCGCTCGACCGGCAGCGACTCCAGCTTGCCAGATTTGGCGAGTTCGATGACCTCACGCAATTCCTGCTGGCTGCCGGTGCCCGAACCGATGATGCCGCGCGGGCGGAAGATCATACCGGCTACCGACAGCACCATGTCGCCGCCAGCCACGCCGACGAGGATGAGCTTGCCGTTGCGCGCCAGGCAATCGAGTGCAGTCGCGGTAGTCTTGCCGTTATTGACGAAGTCGATCGCCCCCATTACCAGGCCGCCTGCCGCCTCGACAATTCGCGCCGCGACGCCCTCGCCGCCGCCATCGACGGCAGCTGTCGCGCCAGCATCGAGCGCAGCCTTGCGCTTAGCAGAGTCGAGATCGACGCTGATGATAGCGTGGTGGCCGAGGGCCTTCAGCATCTGGATCGCGGCAAGGCCAAGTCCGCCCGCGCCAATCAGCACGATGGGCTTGTCGGGCTCGAGGGGCCCGAGCTTTTTGATCGCGGAGTAGACGGTTATTCCCGAGCAGGAGAAAGTCGTCGCGACTGCCGGATCAAGATTACCGTACTCGAACAGATAGCGTGGATGCGGTACCACGACATGGGACGAGAAGCCGCCATGGCGCACGACACCGATAGAGCGCTGCTTGTCGCATAGATTGTCCTCACCGGCCTTGCAACGATCGCATTCGCCGCAACCGATCCAGGGATAAACAATACGCTTGTCGCCGACTGTAACGCCTTGGGCGTCGGGGCCGACGGCAACGACCTTCCCTAGCACCTCATGACCTGGCGCACGCGGCAGCTCCACGCCGCGATCGGTGATCTTGAGCACCTGTCCGCCGCCCATATCGTAGGTGCCCTTCCAGAAATGCAGGTCGGAATGGCAGACGCCGCAATGCGTTACCTCGACGACAACCTCACTGCCCTGAGGCTTCGGTGTCTCGACTTCAAGGCACTCGAGTGGCTTCCCGTTCTCCACGACAGCCCAAAGTCTCATTAGGTCTTCCTCCCTATCTGTCCCGCGCAAAGCAGGTGTCATTGAATGTTGTTGGCGGTTGCCTCAGTGCTTGCCCCAATCGTCAAGGTGTCGATCTCTATGTCCAGCACGAGGAACGAGAACGACTTACCATGCGCATCGAGGTTGAGCGAAGCGTTCACGCCACCCTCCAGCCCATGTTCAATAACGAAATTGAGCACGAGCAGGTGGTCGACGCAGTAGCGTGTGACCGGACCGCGAAAAAGCGTCGGGTAGGCGGCCGCGACCACTTCGGCAGTCAGCTGCGCCTTCACGGTTGCGTAGTCGCGCGCCGCACGCACGAAAACTGCAATGTTCGACGTATCGCCCTTGTCGCCTGCACGAGCGGTGGCGATGTCCCCCAGCCGCACTTTCATGATGTGATCATCCTAATACTCGGCCTGATGCGTTCACGTTCTATCAGCACCGACTGGGTGACGACGGAAGGCGTGACGCGGCCACGCATACCGGCGCCTCCTGCCGGACCCGCGATCCAGATCGTCTCCATTTCGTAGACGAGCGCGTCAGCAAGCGCCTTGTCAGTCGTGCGCAAGGCCGCGCGAAGGCGTACGTCGCGCCCCTCGCCTGAGTCGCCGATCGCGGTGCCATGCAAGGAGCTGAGCCCAATCAGGTCAATGCGGACCTCTTCGGCGCCGTGCAGCTTGCGCATGCGGGCGTCGATGACCTCGCCGGCAAGTCTCGCGCGGGCGGCCGCATTCCTGCCTGCATAACCGATCTCGGCTTCGGCCAGGAAACCGCCCTCGAAACCGATCGTTACCTTGTAGCTCGCCGGACGCGCCCGGCCGCCCGCGCCGCCTACGGCGACGCGGTCACTGCCATAGTCATTGATCATGGTTGTGCTGAAATCGGCTGTAACGTCCGGGGTTAGGTAGGCAGCTGGATCATGCACTTCGTAGAAGAGCTGTTCCAGCACGGTCTGCCGCGTCACGCAGCCGCCGGTGTCAGGGAGTTTGGAGACGGTGCCGGCACCATCCTCATCTACATCGGCGAACGGATAGCCGATAAAAGCAAGGTCTTCGACGTCCTTGATGCCCGGATCAGCGAAGCAGCCGCCGGTCACCTGCGCGCTGCATTCCAATAGGTGGCCAATCATCGTGCCGCAACCGAGCCGAGCCCAATCATCACGGCGCCAGCCGTGAGCGTGGATGAGCGGACCCACGATCAAGGAGGGATCGGCACAGCGTCCCGTGATGACGATGTCTGCCCCCGCGTCCAATGCGTCGGCGATCTGGTCCGCACCGAGATAAGCATTCGCACCAACGATGGGGCGGCCGAAGCCGCCCAAGTGTTGATCGCTTTCCATCAAGCGCATATCTGGCGATAGCAGGCTCGTGACGTCGTCACCCTCAACAACCGCGATCTTCAGACCCGTGAATCCCATCGCGCGCGCCTTGCGAGCCGCGACTTCACCGGCCTCGCCAGGATTAGCAGCACCCATGTTGGTCACGATACGCGTGCCCGCTTTGCGGCATGGGGCCAGAACCGCATCCAACCTTCGCTCTAGGTAGGGATTGTAGCCGGCCTTTGAATTCGCGGCACGGGCTAGATGACTGTGCGCGAGCGTTCGCTCGGCAAGGCATTCGAAGAAGATGAAATCGAGCGCACCATGCTCCGCTAACGCTTGCGCAGCGTCGATCCGGTCGCCGGCAAATCCGGCGCCGCAGCCGATGCGGATAGTCTTACTGGGCATTGGCATCATGCTGAGCACGTCGTACAGGCCCAGTGCATTTCGAACACATTGCGTGCCTGCTTTAGATCCAGAACTTCCACTACCATGACGTCCAGAGCCTCCGTGCCGATACCTGACGCCCTCGAAACCGCTGCCATACGCATTGCATGCTTCATCGCAGATGCAGACGGTGCTAAAGCCTCGTTGATGATACCCGTCTGCGCTGGACGTGTGGCAATCCTACCTGTGAAGCCTTCGGCAGCAGGCGGTTGCAGAGTCTGCTCACGTACGATGTCCTTCGGATCCGCAGCAACGGAATCATCCAGCGCGAGAATAAGAGCGTCCGCGTACGAGGCGTCAGCCATGCCCGCTTTCTTCTCGCTGTCGTGGGGAGTGAAAAGCCGTAGGCGCTGGTTCATGATGCTGTCCGTATAGTGACCAAGGGCAGGCTGAGGTACATCCGACAATCAAGGACTGCTGCCAACGCGCACTCCTGAAGTTAAAGGGGCGGTATCAGGCAGCTTTTCCGCTCCGATCTGTGCTCTGGTCGGCATTAACATTCCGTATGTCGAACCCGCGATAGTTGTCGGCTACAATCTCGTTACAGATCTTGCGGTAGGTGTGCACGCCCATGAACGGCATGAACACGCGCGCTTTGCCAGGAATGTTGGCGCCCATGTACCAACTCGCTGCCTTCGGAAAGAGCGTTTGACTGGCCACCTCATTCACCTTTGCAACCCAGGCATCCTCGGCATCGCAGTTTGCCTCAATGCGATCGGCACCCTTGTCTTTGAGACTGGCTAGGCATTCCGACACGAAGTCGACATGCTGTTCGATCGACACGATCATGTTGCTGAGCACCGAAGGCGATCCCGGGCCTGTGATGGTGAAAAGGTTGGGGAAGCCGGCCGTCATTAAGCCGAGATAGGTGCGGGGACCGTGAGCCCACTTTTCCGCAAGGCGCTGCCCGCCCTTGCCGCGGATGTCCATTGATGTCAGCGGACCGGTAATGGCATCGAAACCTGTAGCAAAGACGATCGCGTCGAAGTCGAAGTTGCCGTCGACGGTGCGGATGCCGGTTTCCGTGATTTCCTCAATGCCGCCCTTGCGCAGATCGACCAGCGTTACGTTGTCGCGGTTGAAAGTCGCGTAGTAGTCAGTGTCGATACAGATGCGTTTGGTAAAGATCGGGTAGTCGTAAGGGCAAAGCGTCTCGGCCAGTTCGGGATCCTTGACGATCTCGCGGATGCGGTCACGCACGAATTCGGCGACCATGTCGTTGGCACGTTGATCGCGCGTGAGGTCGTTGTAGGCATACGCTAATTCATTGCCGCCCATTGCCCAGCGACGTGCGAATTCCTGCTTTCGTTCCTCGTCGTCTGCCTCATGGGCCGACTTAGACGGCAGATCGTAGATCGTGCCTGATGGATATTCTTCGCGCGCAGCCTTGCGCAAGGCTGCGTATTGGGATTTCCAATATTGCACCTTCTCTGGCGTCAGCGGCGTGTTGTGCGCGGGAAGCGAGAAATTCGGCGTGCGCTGGAACACATGCATGTGCGTCGCTTGCTTGGCAATTTCTGGAATCGCCTGGATCGCTGAGGAGCCAGTTCCGACAACACCAACGCGCATACCGTTGAAGTCTACACCTTCATGCGGCCAGCGGCCCGTGTGGTAGACCTTGCCGCGGTAGCTATTGAGCCCCTTGATATCAGGAATGCGCGACGCGGAAAGGCAACCTACAGCCGTTATGAGATAGCGGCTGAACAGCTTCTCGCCGGCTTCGGTCGATACCTCCCACACATTTTCGGCGTCATGGAAATGCGCTGAGACCACGCGAGTATCGAAGATGACGCTACGGCGCAGGTCGAATCGGTCGGAGACGTGGTTGATGTAGCGAAGAATTTCGGGCTGAGTTGCGAATCGCTCCGTCCATTCCCATTCCTGCTGCAGGTCCTCGTCGAAGGAATAGGAATACTGGACGCTTTCCACATCACAGCGTGCGCCCGGATAGCGGTTCCAGTACCATGTACCTCCGACGTCAGACCCAGATTCAAGCACCGTGACGTCACGGCCAGCGCCACGCAGCTTGTAGATGAGATAGAGGCCCGAAAAACCAGCACCAATCACGACAATATCGCGCGGCTTTTCGAGCGAAGAACCGGGAATCGAATTGTTTGAACTCATAGACCCTTACCTCTCTGTCGGGAGTCGCGCATACTCAAAGGGGGCAGGCCATCTTCTAAAAACATTCTGGCGCTGCTCGTCGGCCTGCGAGCATCAGCGAACGATAGCAACAGTCCTGGATTTGGTCAAACCATTTGACTGAAACGAGCCGCCGAGTAAAGTGTGCCCACTCGACGTCGTGAGAAGGAAGGCGCGATGCCGCTGCATCCGTTTATTGAAAGCATGTTACAAAAGATGGCGGGGCGGCCCGGTCTCTCCGATGGCTCGCCGGACCAGGGGCGCGCGGTAGTCGCGGCCGGTCGCGAGGCGCTGGGCAAAGGTCCGGACATGCATTCGGTCCAGACCGTATCAGTCAGGACGCGTGGGGCTTCGGTGCCGGTGCGCATCTTTCAACCGTCCGCATCCCCCATTGGTCAGATCGTCTATATGCATGGCGGCGGTTGGGTGATCGGCACACTTGATGACTATGATGCCTATGCACGCGCGCTATCTGCTGCCAGCAACTGCACCACGCTCTTGGTTGACTATCGCCTAGCGCCGGAACATCGATATCCGGCCGGGCTGGAAGATTGCGAGGACGTCGTGCGCTGGGCAGCGGCGCAAGGCCCTGGCTCGGGCCTGCCGTTGGTAATCGCCGGTGACAGTGCGGGCGGCAATCTGGCGACCATCGTTGCGCGGCGGTTGCGCGGTTCCGTCCCGGTTATGCTCCAGGTGCTTTACTACCCGGTGACCGACTGTGACTTCTCGGTTGCCTCATACGGCTCGCACGGCGAGGGCCTGCCAATCACCACCAAGGACATGCAGTGGTTCTTCAGCCACTACGCGCCAGCCGAGCGCTGGATCGATGCCGACATTTCGCCTCTGCGCAGCGATGACCTGCACGGCTTGCCGCCTGCGATCGTAGTGACGGCCGAGTACGACGTGCTTTGTGATGAGGGTGAGGCCTATGCCCGCAAGCTGAAACAAGCTGGCGTGCCGGTGACGGTGCGGCGTATTGAAGGCACTCCGCACGGCTTCGTGCGCCTGCACAACCTCTACGAACTGGCAGGCAACGAGTTGAAGACGGTGGCAGGAGAGATCGCCCAGGCCTGCCGGGCGACGCGTTCCACCTGAGCTGGCTTCTCGAGCCTAGCAGAAAGCCAAGTTTCATTCGATCAAACGAGGAGGAATGTCATGAACGCGCCCACCAAGATTCCTGATTTTAAGCTCAAGCAGCCGCAAGGTCACCTGATCAGTGGCAAATGGGCCAAACCGAACTCCGGCAAGAGCTTCGACACCTACAACCCCGCGACCGGTGAAGTGTTGGGCCAGTTGGCCGAGGGTGACGCGCAGGATGTCGACCTCGCGGTGAAAGCCGCGCGCGCGGCATTCGAGGGGCCCTGGAGCAAGTGGACGCCTTATCAGCGCCAGATGCTGCTGATGCGCATCCACGAGATCATCGAGAAGAACTTTGACGAACTTTCGATGATCGAGACGCTCGACATGGGCGCGCCTCTGTCACGCACGAAGATGCTGAAGGGCGCAATCTGTCAGATGATCAGCTTCTTCGCGACGCAGACAGTTAACACTGCTGGCCATACGCTGCAGAACTCCCTGCCCGGCTCGGTCACCTCATTCACGGTCAAGGCGCCGGTCGGTGTCATCGGCGGCATCATCCCCTGGAACGGTCCTCTGATCAGCCAGTGGTGGGTGCTGGGCGCCGCCCTCGCGACCGGCTGCACCGTCGTGCTGAAGCCGGCAGAGGACGCTTCGCTGAGTGTGCTACGGGTAGTCGAGCTCCTGCACGAAGCGGGGGTGCCGGAAGGCGTGGTAAACGTCGTTACCGGCTATGGCTCGGTTGCGGGCGAAGCGCTGGCGCGCCATCCTGGCGTCGACCGCGTCGCCTTCACCGGCTCGACTGCGACTGGCCGGCGCATAATCGAGGCGTCTGCCGTCAACATTAAGAAGCTGCAGCTGGAGCTTGGCGGTAAGTCCCCCGACATCGTATTCGCGGACGCCGACCTCGACAAGGCAGTGCCAGGTGCGGCAATGGCCGTGTTTAATAATAGCGGCCAGATCTGCTACGCTGGCACACGCCTCTTTGTCGAGCGCAAGATCCAGGACGAGTTCGTCGAGCGCGTTACGGCGCATGCCAAGTCGCTCAAGGTCGGGAACGGCCTTGACCCTGACGTCAATCTCGGACCGCTAATCTCCAAAAAGCAGCTCGACCGGGTGCTGGGCTATGTCGACGGCGCACCGGGCGAAGGCGCAAGGCTGGCCGGGGGCGGCAAACGGCTCGGTGGTGACCTCGCAAAAGGCTACTTCGTGGAACCCACGGTGTTCGCTGACGTCAACAATGACATGACGATCGCGCGGGAGGAGATCTTCGGCCCGGTTATTTCCGTCATCCCGTTCGACGACCCGGACGAAGTGCTGCGTATGGCCAACGACACCGAATACGGCTTGGGCGGCGCGGTGTGGACAAGCAACGTCTCGACGGCGCTGAAGATGGTGCACGGCATCAAGTCCGGCACGCTTTGGGTCAACTGCTACGGCATGGTCGACCCGGCAGTTGGCTTCGGCGGCATTAAGCTCTCGGGCTACGGCACCAAGGGCGGGCCGAGCCATGTGGACTCCTACCTCTACTCGAAGAGCGTCTACATGAACGGCCTCTGAGAGGCCTACCCAGGACGGAAAAAGGCCACCCGAGGGTGGTCTTTTTCGTTTACGGTTGGCAGGTCAACTGCGTAATAGATCCAGAAACGAGCCCGCTAGCATGCGCACGTCCTCCCCGGTCGGGCGCGCCTTGGCGAAATCGGCATGGATGTCGGCACTGCGGCAATCGATAACATCCTGGTATTCCGCATGCGTAAAGACATAGAAGGTGTTGGCGCGGATCGCGGCCAGAACATCCTCGCCGACCCGCTGAACCTCGATACCACGTCGCAGTAAAGGTTGCTCAGCCGGTGCCCCGCCACGGTCGCGTCGCGCGCGCTCGTCACGCGACTGCGAAAGAGGCGTCGCGACCAGTCCGGGGCAAAGCAGCGATAGGCCGATTGGCGTGCCTTGGAGCTCGAGCCGCAGCGCCTCGGTCATACCGACGACCGCAAATTTAGTGGCGACGTAGTCGCTGGCCGTCGGCAGCGCAAAATGGCCAAGGATTGAGGCGGTGTTGACGACGTGTGCCTGGCTGCCGCGCGCCCGCATGCGCGGCAGCCAGGCACAGAGACCGTTTCGCACACCATGCACGTTGATCGAGAAGATCCAGTCCCAGTCGCGCTGGCTGATCTGCTCAAGGGGCTGCTTTGCCGAGCCGACGCCAGCATTGTTCACCAGGATGTCGAGACCGCCAAAGCGCGCCTCGATTCGCGCTGCGCTTTCCGCCCATGCCTCCTGAATGGCGACGTCGAAGCGTTCGGTGGCGACCGTGGTCAGCTTGCCGAGATCGGCCGCGGCTGCATTGAGCTTGTCCTGATCGATGTCAGCCAGGATCACCGTCGCGCCGGCATTAGCAAGCGATGTGGCAATGGCCAGACCGATGCCGGACGCCGCCCCAGTGATGAGTGCGATCTTTCCCGCGATGTCCTTCATCGCAGCACACCACCCCAGCGTGTCGCCTCCGAAGGTGCCGACGGTAAGGCGAGCATGAACCCGCTGTTGACGATGCGCTGGCCAAACTCGGCCTCGGTGTGGCCGATGACGTGTCCTAGCGTAAATTCGCCGAAGTAAAGTCGTGCCACGATTGTCCTTTCGATTGTGTCTGCGGAGGAGCCAGTTGCCGCTCAGTGGTTTAGCATACCACCATCGATGTTGATTATCTGGCCATTCACGTAGGATGCACCGGTCGAGCAGAGAAAGGCGACCACGGACGCCACCTCCTCCGGCTGGCCATATCTACCGAGCGGGATCAGCTTACGGAAACTGTCCGGCGTGATCTCGCGCACGTCATCGGTCATCGGCGTCACAATTAGGGCCGGGGCCACAGCATTGACCAGGAAATGCGGTGCAAGGCGGCGGGAAAGCGCGCGTGTCAGACCAGCAATGCCGCCCTTGGCAGCCGAATAGGCGACGTTGTGCGGTGCGCCGCGGCGATAGGCGGTGGAACAGGCAAAGACGATGTGGCGCGGCAACTCCTGTGGTGCCTGGGCCGCGAAGGCTACCGCCAAATCGTAACCGTTAGTCAAGTTGTGAGCGATCGCGCGATCCCAAATTTCGTGCTGCTCGCTGTCGAGCGGATCTGGCTCGAACACGCCAGCCATGTGGATCATATTGTCCGCGCCGGCGCACCGCTCCATCACGGCCTTGCAGGCCGTTGGGCTGTCGAGGCTGCTTTTCATGGTCTCGATACGTGCGCTACCGAGCCTTTCGCGCACGGCGTCGAGGCGAGACTGATCGACATCGACAAGGAACAGGTGATGGTCCGGGTCCTGTAGGAAGATTCGCGCCAGCGCCATGCCGATGCCGCCAGCCCCGCCAGTGATGATGGTCTTCACCATAGCCGTCGCCTTAGCAAGATTTAGGAGGCTCGAGCATGCGCTCGGCGATGAACGAGCAGATCAGTTTTTCGTTTGTCAGCGCCATGCGGGTGACCAGCGCCTCGCGCCGCAGGTGCTCGCCCTGGTATTGTAAGGCCGAGACCAGCGCCGGCATAGTCATGCCGGGCGAGCCGTCCGCATCCATTGCGCAATGGGACTGGAAGCGGAACTTCACCTCCGTCCCACATTCAGACCAGGACTCATCGTCAAGGCGCCTCCACACCTCCGAGATGCAATCACGGATCCCCTGCCTCTCATCATGATTGATCAACAAGACCATCTCCCAGAGTGATTCTCTCTAAATGAGCCGTTGGCAGAGCTGCCCGTCAGGTCGGCATCGCGCCCGGCGCCGCCGGATAATAATAGTCGGGCTCGGGGCGTGCCGTGAAATTCGGGCCGCGGCGGAACACTTCGAGGTAGAGCCGAAGCGGTCCCTGACTGTCGAGATAGGCGAATTCGGTCTCGCCCCATTTGCCCTCCATTAGCGGTGGGCAGCCCTTCGTCCGGGCCTCCTCAAGCAGGTCCTCGTACTGGTAGCCGGCGGTCTCGATCAGCACGTGATGCATGCCCTCGCCGCGCTTAGCCAGAAATTCCTTGTAGATTGATGGACCTTCGAGCGGCTGAACGACCTCCCACATGAAGTCCTGCGTCCAGGCGAGCGCGAGCTTCATGCTGTAAGGCATCTCGACGCCTCGAATGCGCATGTCCGTCAGCTGCGGCGTCCAGACCGCCCAGGGGCCGATTCCCGCCGTCTCATGATACCGCCGGATCGTCGTGTCGAGATCGTGGACCACAACGCAGACCTGCTTCACTTGGGTTGGCCAGGGCCGAATTCCTCCCACCGCAACCGCCTCCTGTCGAAAGGTCTGATATCGACAAGCATATCCAAACTTAGCCTACAGTCAAATGGTTTGACCAAAAGGTAGACCTTTGCTACGAATGGCATTGGGAGGAGGTTTCGTACTTGATCGGCGCACGCGAGCAACGTTCGTTCTCGGCGAGCCGCACAACGCCAACCAGATCGGGCGAAGCCACACAACTCCTCCGGAGGTTCAATCATAACCATGCAGGGAGGATCGACATGATTACTGGAGGCAAGGGGACGACGCGCCGTCGGTTCATGGCGGGCGCGCTCGCGGCAACTTCGATGCCGTACATCATGAAAAGGCAGGCCTTCGCCCAGAACGGCCCTTTCGTGATCGGGCAGTTGGCCGATATGTCAGGCATCGTGGTGGACCTGTCAGGCCCCGGCACGACGACTGCCATGAAGATGGCAATTGAGGATTTCGGCGGCGAGGTTCTCGGCCGCAAGATCCAACTGATCACCGGCGACCACACCAACAAGCCTGACATCGGCATTGCTATGGCCCGCAAGTGGTATGACCAGGGCGTTAACGCAATCTTCGACATCGGCATCACAACCGTGGCAGTCGGCGTCCAGGACCTTGCCAAGGAGAAGAACAAGCCGGTCATCTTCCTGTCCTCATCGAGCACAGATCTGACCGGCAAGTTCTGCAGCCCGAACGGCATCCATTGGATCTATGACAGCTACAGCCAGGCGAATGGTGCAGTCCATGCGACGCAGGCAGATGGCCCTAAAACTTGGTACTTCCTGACTGTCGACTACGCGTTCGGCCACAACTCGCAGCGCGATGCGACCAAGATGATCCAGGCAGGCGGCGGCAAGGTGATCGGCTCGACGCCGCATCCGTTTGAGACGACCGACTATTCATCCGACCTGCTCAAAGCACAGAGTTCTGGTGCGGACGTGATCGGTCTCGCCACCACGACGGCACATATCGCCAACATCCTCAAGCAGGCAGAAGACTTCGGCATTCGCCAGAACCAGAAGATCGCACCGCTGAGCCTCACCATTCATGATGTCAAGGCGGTCGGGCTGCCAATCGCGCAGGGCATCAACTCCAGCGGCCCCTTCTACTGGGACCAGGATGACGAGAGCCGCGCCTTCTCCAAGCGCTACTTCGCCGCCTTCGGCCGTATGCCGAACGAGGTCCAAGCAAGCGCCTGGGGCGCGGTCACCCACTACCTCAACGCCGTAAAGGCCGTCGGCTCGACCGACACCGCCGCAATTATGGCGAAGATGAAGGAGACACCGATCAACGACTTCATGACGAAGAACGGCGTGATCCGTGCGGATGGCCGCGTGCTCCGCCCCCTGCGCATGCTCAGGGTGAAGACGCCGGAAAAGTCGACTGGCGAGTGGGACATCTACGAGGTCACCGGTGAAATCCCTCAGGACAAGGCCTTCGCACCCCCGAACCCGGAAGCCTGCGCCCTCGTCCGCTAGGCGAATTGTGCTCTGGCTGAGCCGGGCTGACCCCGGCTCCGCCGCACGACAACGCCGCGCCACGAGAAAAGGAGGTACTATGGCCGACGACATAATCCTGACCGCAAAGGGGCTGGTGAAGGAATTTGCTGGATTCCGCGCCGTAGACGATGCGACGTTGCATGTGCGACGCGGTTCGATCCATGCGCTGATCGGCCCCAACGGAGCAGGCAAGACGACTTGCTTCAACCTCATCACCAAGTTCCTTTCGCCCAGTGCCGGGACGCTGACCTACAAGGGCCGCAACATTACGCGCGAAAAGCCCGCCGCCGTGGCGCGCATGGGCATGGTGCGCAGCTTCCAGATCTCCGCGACCTTCGGCAACCTGACGTTGCTGGAGAATGTCCGCCTGGCGCTGATGCAATCGACCGATGCGCCCTATCGCTTCTGGCGCAGCGAGAAGTCAATGGACGTACTCGAAAACCGCGCTCTGGCCCTGCTCGCCCGCGTTGGCCTTGCAGACATGGCAGATCGTCCCGCCTCGGAATTGTCCTATGGCCGCAAGCGCGCGCTGGAGATAGTCACTACGCTGGCACTCGATCCGGAACTGCTGCTGCTCGACGAGCCGACGTCCGGCATGGGCCACGAGGACGTGGCGCCCATCACCGCCCTCATCGGCGAAATTGCAAAAACTTGCACCGTCCTGATGGTCGAGCACAATCTGGGCGTTGTTGCGGCACTCGCTGACCGCGTCACCGTTCTGGCACGCGGCCGCGTATTGGCCGAGGGCACCTACGCAGAGATCGCGAGCAATGCCGAGGTGCGTTCGGCCTATCTCGGGCGCCAGGCGGGAGCCGTCCATGCCTGAGCAGAAGAAGCCGATCCTCGAAATAGCCAACCTGCGCGCCAGTTATGGCCCATCGCAGGCGCTGCATGGAATATCGCTAGCAGTTGCCGAGGGCGAGATCGTCACGCTGCTTGGCCGCAACGGCGCCGGCAAGACGACGACGCTGCGCGCCATCGTCGGCCTGATGGACAACCGCTCGGGCTCGGTGTGCGTCTATGGTACCGAAACGATCCGCATGGCGCCCGAGCGCATCGCACGCCTGGGAGTCAGCTATTGCCCGGAAGAGCGTGGCATCTTTGCCAGCCTCTCAGTCGCCGAGAACCTGACGCTGCCGCCCGTGCTGAAACCTGGCGCCATGACCACCCAGGAGGTCTACGATCTCTTCCCACGCCTGTATGAACGCCGGCACAGCCAAGGCACAAAGCTCTCTGGCGGCGAGCAGCAGATGCTGGCAATCGCGCGCATCCTGCGCACTGGCGCGAAGTTCCTGCTGCTCGACGAGCCGACTGAGGGGCTTGCTCCGGTCATCGTCGACCAGATCGGCGACATCATCGAGAAGCTCCGCGATCGTGGCTTCACCATCCTGCTCGTCGAGCAGAACTTCGATTTCGCCTCCCAGTATGCGGACCGGTTCTACGTGGTCGAGAACGGCCGCGTGGAGACTTCGCTGACGGCTGATGAGGCCCGCGCTGATCCTGAGCGCGTTCAAGCCCTGCTCAGCGTTTAGGAGACAGCATGCTGCTCGACATCTCAATTCAGGCCCTTTCCGGACAGCTGCTGCTAGGGCTCATTAACGGCGCATTCTATGCACTGCTCAGCCTTGGCTTGGCGATCATCTTCGGAATGCTGCATGTCGTGAACTTCGCCCACGGCGCGCAATACGCGCTTGGCGCGTTTGTGGCCTATCTCCTGCTCAACCGGCTGGGCGTGCCCTACTGGGCGGCGCTGGTCGTTACGCCAGTCCTAGTCGGCGCCTTCGGCGTCGTTTTCGAAAGGCTAGCGCTGCGTCGGCTCTATGCCGTCGACAACATCTACCAGCTGCTGCTGACCTTCAGCTTGGCGCTGATCATTGAGGGCACGCTTCGGGCCCAATACGGTTCGTCTGGCCTGCCCTACAAGAACCCATTGCCCGGTGGCGTTAATCTCGGCTTCATGTTCCTGCCCTGGTACCGGGCCTGGGTCGTCGGCGTATCACTGGTGCTGTGCCTTGGAACTTGGCTTGTACTGGAAAAGACCAAGCTCGGCGCTTATTTGCGCGCCGCGACCGAGCGTCCTGATCTCGTGCGCACCTTCGGCATCAACGTGCCGTTGATGATCACGCTGACCTATGGCTGGGGCGTGGGGCTTGCAGCCCTCGCCGGCGTACTGGCTGCGCCGATCTACCAGGTGAACCCAAACATGGGCAGCAACCTGCTAATCATTGTCTTTGCGGTCGTGGTCATCGGCGGCATGGGTTCGCTGGCGGGTGCGATCCTTGCCGGCTTCGGCCTCGGCCTAATCGAGGGGCTCACCAAGCTGGTTTATCCGACAGGGTCTACCACCGTGATCTTCGTGGTGATGGTGCTGGTTCTCTTGATCCGGCCGACTGGACTGTTCGGCAAGGAGGTGCATTGATGCGTTTCGCCGGCCCACGCCCGTCTGCCGCCTGCCTAATCGCGCTCTTCGCGCTCGGGCTGCTCGCACCGCTCTTCGTCTATCCCGTCTTCCTGATGAAGGTGCTCTGCTTCGCGCTGTTTGCCAGCGCCTATAACCTGCTGGTCGGCTATGTCGGCTTGCTCGCCTTCGGCCACGCAATGTTCTTCGGTGGCTCGGCCTACATCACCGGCTACCTACTACGCGATGTCGGCGTGACGCCGGAGCTCAGCATTCTGGCCGGCGTTGCCGTCTCGGCTGTGCTCGGCCTCGTCATGGGTGCGCTCTCTATCGGCCGACAAGGTATTTATTTTGCCATGATCACGCTGGCGCTGGCACAGATGTTCTACTTCTTTTGCGTGCAGGCGCCTTTCACAGGGGGCGAGAACGGCATCACGGCGATTCCGCCCGGCCAGCTCCTCGGCTTCATCGATCTGCGCAACGACATGAATATGTATTACTTCGTACTTGCTGTTGTGAGCGCCGCGATCTTCCTGCTTTACCGCACTATCCACTCGCCCTTCGGGCAGGTATTAAAGGGCATCCGCGACAACGAGAACCGCGCGATCTCGCTCGGCTATGACGTCACCCGTTTCAAGCTGATCGCCTTCGTCCTCTCGGCCTCAATCGCCGGGCTCGCCGGATCCCTCAAAGTCATCGTACTGCAGCTCGCGACATTGGTCGACGTGTCTTGGATCATCTCCGGCGAGGTCATCCTAATGACGCTGATCGGGGGTATCGGGACGGTGGTTGGCCCAATCATCGGGGCGGCCGTCATCATCACGCTGCAGAACTATCTGACTGGACTGGCCGAATGGGTGGTGACCGTTCAGGGCGTGATCTTCTTCTTCACGGTCCTGCTCTTCCGGCGCGGGATCGTTGGAGAGATCGAGCATCACTTTAGGCAGCGACGTTCCGGCGAGACCCCGCGGCGCAAGGCGCCCGTACCACGAACCAAATCGGGGTCGGTCGCCAAGGCCGATGCGTGAGCACTGGAATTGACGGTGGAACCACGATGAACGACCGGCAATGGCTGCTCGCCTCCCATCCGCTGGGTCCCGGCCAAGGTATACACGTGGCGCCTTTCCCCGAAGGTCAGCCCGTGGACCGAGAATCGGTCAGAGTTTGGCCAAGACACAGTGGCTTTTGCTCGATCCCTATACGCGCAGCCGTATTATTCCCGGCGCGAACCACACGGCTGACGTTTCCGTCGGGCTGGTGATGCAGTGTGGCGATGTCGCCTGACTACCTACGGGCGTACTGTCACGAATCCGAAAGAGGGATGGAGAAAGGAGCGTATGCTGCTTGATGAACTCCGCTGGCGAGCAGATCAAATTGCCTAGCGAGTGACGATTGCGGATAATGGGCATGCTTCGCCTGCTGTTTGCGCATCATCTGGATCCTCTCAATGCCGTCTACAATCGCCCGTGCGCTGTTCATTGTCTTGAACCCGTCAGACGCCGCGCGCGGCTCTAAGTGGTGCATCCGGTAAGTCATTCGGCCCTCGCCAGGAGGGCAATGTAACGCCCCCGCCAGTGGCGCAAATCAAATCGTCGTTCGTCAGTTTAGCCCCGGCACGCGTGACGGCACCAGGATAGGGAGAAACCAAGATGAGTGCTCAACAGGAAGCTTTCAGCCTGCATATCCCAGAGGCTGCCATCTCGGATCTGCAACAACGCCTCTCACGCACCCGCTTTCCGGATCAAGCGCCGGGTGAGCCATGGGCGTTTGGCACTGATGTCGCCTACATGAGCACCCTCGTCGAGTATTGGCGTGATCGCTTCGACTGGCGCGCCCAAGAGGCAAGGCTCAATGCCTTCCCGCAATACAAGGTCCAGCTCCATGGCATCGATCTGCACTTCCTGCATGTGCCGGGAAAGGGGCCAGATCCCCACCCTCTCCTTCTCTCCCACGGCTGGCCTGGCTCTGTGTTCGAGTTTCTCGAGCTGATCCCACGGCTCACCGATCCAGGGCGGTTCGGAGGCGATCCCGCCGATGCATTCACGGTCGTTGCCCCCTCTCTGCCCGGCTACGGCCTCTCCTTCACACCCGGTCAGCCGCGGTTTGGGGTTGAGGCCATCGCGGACTGCTTCGCCGTGCTGATGAGCGAGGTGCTGGGCTATCGCCGCTTTGGCGCTCAGGGAGGCGACTGGGGCTCGTTCGTCACCGCTCGGCTCGGCTACGCCTACCCGGAGCGCCTGTCTGCCATTCATCTCAATATGATGCCGGTCCGGCGCGACCCAACGATGGTGTCCAATCCTACACCCGAGGAGAGCCGCTTCCTGGATGAGCTTCAGCTCTGGCTCAAAGAGGAGACCGGCTATCAGTGGATCCAAGGGACCCGGCCGCAGACGCTGGCCTTTGCCCTGACGGACTCCCCTGCCGGGCTTGCAGCCTGGATCGTGGAGAAGTTCCGGGCGTGGTCGGATTGCGGCGGAGACATCGAGGCCGTGTTCTCACGGGATCACCTGCTGGCGAACATCAGCCTCTATTGGTTCACGGGTGCCATCGGCTCGTCCTTTTGGCCTTATTATGCTCGGATGCATGGTCCTTGGCCAATCCCGACAGGAGAGACTGTGACTGTCCCGACTGGCTATTGTGAGTTTCCGCGTGAGATGCTGAGGCCGCCGCGCTCTGTGGCCGAGCGGACGTTTACGAACCTTCAGCGCTGGAGCGTGATGGAGCGTGGCGGTCACTTCGCCGCCATGGAACAACCCGATGCTCTTGCACGTGAAGTGCGTGCATTGTTCCGAATCCTACGCTGATCCGGGTAATTTCTCGATTGCTGCTGTCGAAACGCAGCATGCCCCTCAGCAATGCGAGGTTTTCCGGCTCGCGCACCCTATCGAGATAGTTACGGGCCAGGGTTTCCAAGTTCCTGCGGGGATCGGACGCCTTGTTCAAGGTCCTGAACGTTTCCTCAAGGCTCCTGTTTTGACAGGCCGCGATCAAGGACGCGAAGAGTTCATCCTTGCCCTTGAAGTGCGTATAGAGCGTCCCCTTGGACACACCCGCGGCATGGGCAATCGCCTCCATGCTGGCGCCATCAAATCCCTCGGCCAGGAAAACAGCGCGAGCCCCATCCAAGATCTGGGCTCGCTTCTTCTCAGCCCTTGCCGTCATCGCCGGACCCAAGCCCTGGTCCATTCGTGGTCCAAACCATCCCGGAAGGTCATTCGCTACGCACGGCGCCGGTGGACGCAACGGCGTCGGACGTCTCCTTGCTGGCCGTATCGACACTGACCACCACGGACATGCCAGGGGCAAGCCGCTCGACAAGATCCTGGCCGGGATCGATGGCGATGCGCACGGGAACGCGCTGGGCCACCTTGGTGAAATTGCCGGTGGCGTTGTCCGCCTTGAGGACGCTGAACTCCGAGCCGGCCGCCGGCGAGAACCGCTCGATGCGGCCGGATAGGCTCGCATGCTCCAGAGCATCGACGTTCAAGGTTACCGGCTGGCCGACCTTCATGCCGGGAAGTTGCGTCTCCTTGAAGTTGGCCACCACCCAGATCCTCTCCGGCACCACTGCCAGCAACTGCGTCCCGGCGGATACATACTGTCCGACCCGCGCGCCGACCTCGCCAAGGCGTCCGTCCTGAGGCGCCACAATCCGGGTGTTCTGAAGATCTATCTCGGCCAGGCGCACGGCAGCCTCGGCGCCTTGCACCGCAGCTTCCAGGGAAGACCGGTTCACCAGGGTCGCCGCCAGGTCCTGGCGCGCGACCTCGACAGCGGCCTGCGCCTGACTCAGCGCCGCCTTGGCCTGATCCAGATTGGCACGAGCCTGATCGGCCTCCTTCTGCGTGGTCACGCCGCGGGACAGCAGAGGCTCGATGCGCTCCCAACTGGCGTCGGCCGCCTTGAGCGCGGCCTGCGCGCTGTCGACCTGGGCCTCGCTCGACTTGATCTTGGCCTCGTTCGACCGCCGCGTCTGCTCGGAGTTGGCCAGGGCTGCCTTCTGGACAGCCAATGTCGCCTTCGCCTGCTGGAGCTTCTGCTCGTAAATGCGGTCGTCGATGCGCACCAGTAACTGGCCGGCCTTGACCTTCTGGTAGTCCTGAACCGGGACCTCAGCGATATAGCCGGTGAGCTGCGGGCTGATGAGGGTCACCTGTCCGCGCACATAGGCGTTGTCGGTGGTCTCAACCGAGCTGGTGAACGGTGGCAGGCGCCACGCGTAAAGAACGAGCGCGGCACCGGCGACGCCGATCACGACGGCAATAAGGGTGGCGGTGGATCTGAGAAACTTCAGCATGGGGATCAATCTAAGGAGTTGTCAGGCAAGGGAGGGGTGAGGAGCCGGCGCAAGCCGCTTGCCTATGGCGACCACCGCAACGTGGATGATCAGCGCAGCGAGCGCGAACACGGCGAGCAGGGCAATGGCCAGGAAGGCGTCGTTGTAGGCGAGGATGTTGGCTTCCCGCGTCACCTGCTGGTTGAGCAGGGTCAGCCCTTGGGTGCTCATCTGCGCCTGGTCGGTGAGCACGCGACCATAGGCGCCCGAGAGTTGGCCCAAGCGCTGCGTTACGATGGGATCAGTCAGTGTGATGCGCTCGGCCACGGCCTGGTAATGAACCTTGGAGCGCCAAGTGACGAAGGTGCCGACCACCGCCGAGCCAAGCGAGCCGCCGATGCTCTGAGTCGTGAGGAAGACGATCACGAAACTCAGGATGTAGTTGGGGCCCTTCTTCAGGGCCGACATCAGGCCCGAGGCCAGGGCGGGCGGGAGGAACAGGGCGCCGGCGAATGCGATCAGGGCCTGGCTCAGATACATCTCGGCCGGACGGGTCAGGTTCGTCGCCTGGCTGTCCATGTACGCGCCGGCCGCTAGCAGGGTGAGGGCCACCATGTGGATGGCAGGCTCACGGCCGGGCTTCATCACAGCAGCACAGGTCAATCCACCGGCGATGGTCGTGCCGAGAATGATCCAGGACAGACTCGCCATGTGGCTGTTCTGAAGACCCAGCACCTGGAACAGGCCGAAGGCGCCGCTGGTCTGCTCGGATAGGACGATGCGAAAGATCAGCAGAGCCGCAGTGAAGTGCAGGACCTCCCGGCTGGTGAGCCAGCGGATGTCCAAGAGCGGGTTGACGCGGTTGAGCTCGATGATCGCCGCACAGGTCACCGCGACGATCGCACCGGCGAGCATGAGCCCGAGCCACGGCGCCTCGAACCACCAGTAGAACCGGCCTACGGTCATCGCCATGGCGGCCAGTCCGAAGCCGACGGCAATGAACAGGTAGCTCACGACGTCGAGGGGCTGGATGACCTTGGCACGCGGCTGGGGCGCCAGGGGCAGCAGGTAGACGGCCCCGAAGGCTACCATGGCAATGGCGATCTCCAGGACATGGAGGCCGTGCCACCCGCCGATATCCAGGAGCGTGGGCGAGATCAGCCGGGCCACACTCGGGGCAAGCGCCAGGTTGGTCAGGGCGAGGCTGAGCCCGAGATTGAGCTTCTTGGCCGGTGGAAACGGCTCCAGCATGTAGAGGAAGGCGAGCGCCGACATGGGCGCGGCCACGACGCCGCTGAAGAAGCGCACGATGATCGCCGAGCGCAGGTCGTCGACGAACAGATGCAGTAGCGCGACGAGCAGGAAGGCCAGAATGGCCAATTCGGCGAAGTTGCGCAGGCCGAACTGGGTCCTAACCTTGATCAGGATTAGCGAGAGGCTGGCGTAGGGCGCCATGTAGGCCGCCATCAACCACAGAGCCTCATTGGTGGTCGCGCCGAGCGCTCCCTGGATCTGGGGCAGGTTGGCCGAGATCAGGTTCATCCCAAGCCCCTGAGTCATCGCCAGGAGCACCGAGGCCAGCATGTAGCTCGCCGCCCGGAGTGGGGGCATGGGGGCAGGCGCCGCCGGAGGTTGGGGCGGCGCCTGCGGCTCCCGGCGTTCCGGCGCTTGCGAAGGGGTCTCGTCCTCGGCGTCGGTCACAGGAGAGCTGGTTTGGCGGACGGCATGCGCGGCGCTCATGCGGCGTCCGTCTGGCAGCCGGCAGCGGTCGAAACCGTCCGGGCAATCGCGCGCATGGTCGCCGCGGCCGCGATCAGGTCGGCCTCCGGAATGTCGGCGAGCACCTCCTCACGGAGCTCGTTGCCAAGCCGGGTCACCTCCGCGGCGAGCTTGTGACCCTCTGTGGTCAGGGCAATCTGCTTGGCGCGGCGATCACCTTCCACAGGCCTGCGTTCCGTCAGACCCTGAGCCTCGAGCCCGTCGAGCAGGCGGACCAGGGTGGGGCCTTCGACTTCGAGGATCTCGGCAAGCTCCGTCTGGGTCATGCCGTCCTTGCGGGCGAGGTGGATCAGAGTGCGGGCGCGGGCGAGCGTCAGACCCTTGGCGCGCACCCGAGCATCGAACAGGGTGCGCAGCTTGCGGCTGGCAATCGACAGCTCCTCCAGGAACCCGGCCCGCAGGGCGGTCAGCTCATCTTGCTTAAGTGCCATATTGATAGGTTCCTATCTATATGGCCGCTATATACTCTTCGACGCGAAAGCTTGCAAGATGGGTTGGATTTGCTTGGAGCATAACGCGCTGGCCGAACGGCCGCTAATGGGATGGACCGGCCGTGCTTACCGGCGCACCCTTCATGAAGGGGCGCCCAGCACGAGGATCTGAGCCATGCCTAAAGCTCCGCTTCCGCCCATTGCCACCCTTGGCATCGACATCGGCAAGAACAGCTTCCACCTCATCGGCTTGGACGCCCGCGGGGCCATCGTCCTGCGCCAGAAGCTCTCGCGCGGACAGGTGGAGCAGCGCCTCGCCAATATGCCCACCTGCCTGATCGGCATGGAAGCCTGCGTCGGGGCCCACCATCTCAGCCGCCAGTTGCTGGCCCTCGGCCATGATGTGAAGCTGATCCCGGCGCAGTTCGTGTCACCTTTCCGCAAGAGCCACAAGAACGACTTCCGCGATGCCGAGGCCATCGCCGAGGCGGTGCTGCGGCCCACCATGCGGTTTGTCCCCACCAAGACAGTCGAGCAACTCGACCTGCAAGCTCTTCACCGCATCCGCTCACGGCTGGTGAGTCAGCGAACAGCCGTGATCAACCAGATCCGCGCTTTCCTGCTGGAGCGCGGGATTGCGGTGCGCCAGAGGCTGCGCTCGCTGCGTCAGGCTTTGCCGGACATTCTCGCCCAGCGAACGGACGTGCTCACGCCGCGGATGACGCACCTGATCGAGGGCTTGATGCAGGACTGGCATCATCTCGACGAGCGCATCGATGCCGTGACTGGCGAGATCGAAGCCCTCGTGGCCGCCGATGAGGCCTGCCAGCGCCTGATGAGCGTTCCGGGTGTGGGACCGATCATTGCCAGCGCCATGGTGGCCAGCATCGGCAATGGAGCCGCTTTCAGCCGGGGACGTGACTTTGGAGCCTGGCTCGGCCTGGTGCCGCGTCAGATCTCCACTGGGGACAGAACCGTGCTGGGCCGGCTGTCCAAGCGCGGGAACAGCTATCTGCGATCTCTGCTCATCCAGGCTGCTCGTGTGCTGCTGCTTTGGCCGGCGAAGTGGCGCCAGCACAGCTTTGGCGAATGGCTGACCGCCGCTTCGATGCGCCTGCACCACAACGTGCTGGCGGCAGCCCTGGCCAACAAGCTGGCTCGCATCGCCTGGAGTGTGTTGAGCCAGAGCCGGACTTATGAACCACGAACCGCGGCTGCGGCAGGTTAGGATCGACAAGGGCCCTCCCCTGTATCAGCCGCCTGGAGCTCGCCGAGGTCTGCGAGAGGAAGACGAGATGGAGAACGGTCGCGCCGTCGCATTGGTGCTCTGGTGACCCTAATGGCCGAAAGGGCCGATCCGCTAATGAGAACCGATGCGCGCGGATATCCATGATGGCCAGGAGTTCTGCTCCGCAAGGGCCGGATACATTAGCGCAAGACCAACCTCGCCATCCCGAATTCCCTTGCGACGCACGGCCGGTCCATACATTGGGTCAAACCAGGAAATTTCGTACCCTGTAGCAACGTCCGGTGTTCCTGGCGTGAGCAGACGTTCGACGTACTTCAGCTCCGAGCCAGGAGTTGTCCTTCCTGCTGGAGGAACACATGGCAGATGCTCATCAGCCGGCACGCTCGTCCGGGAGCGGACCAGACGCTCAGCCGCATCCCACCAATCGGTAATGCCGGGGTAGTTTGATGAACGTTATGCAAGAGACTGAGTATCACCATCAATTGAGATCGCCTGTCCCGAGATTGTTCGCCCGCGAGGCGAACACAGGAATACGACCTGGTCCGCAATCTGTTGCGGTGTCACTGCAGTGCGCATGGAGACATGTCGAAGGAATTCGTCTTTCATCTCTTCATAGCTAATGCCGCGTGCCTGAGCCTTGCTCCCAATCACACGGCCAATCCGATCGCCTTCCACAACGCCGGGAAGGATGGCATTCACTCTGATCCCAAGCGGCCCCAGCTCCATAGCGAGGGTCTTGGTGAACCCCACCACTGCCCATTTTGATGCCGCGTAGGGTGAGCGCAAAGGAAATCCAAATCGTCCTGCAGCGGACGATAGATTGACAATGGAGGCGTTCCCGCTCTCGCGCAGATATCGAACAGCCAGCCGGGCGCAGTTGAAATGTCCCGTGATGTTGACCTGAAGCGTTCGGTCCCAGTCCTCCGGATTGACCTCATCCACCCGTGCTGTCGGCCCTGCAATCCCGGCATTGTTCACAAGAACATCCAATCCGCCGAGAGATTTGAGGGCTTCCTCGAAGAGGCGGGTCACGTCTTCCCGGTTTGCAACATCAGTCCGAGACTGGGTGACTTCGGAATCGCTTGTCGCCACAGAGGCGAGCGCCGCATCATCGACGTCGCAGATATGCACCTTTGCTCCCTCACGCACGAAGCTTCGGGCAATCTCCAGGCCGATGCCGGCGGCGCCCGCCGTCACGAGAACGCGCAATCCCCGAATTCCTAAATCCATTGCTGCCTCTTTCCATTGCCGACCCGGTCTCTCAGCATGACGCGCGATCCTAGATTACTTCGCGGCGGGCGAGGCTGGGCTGCCAGCTCCGCCCGCGTCTGCTGCGATCAGCCTTTCACGAGCGGGCAACCGCCCTCATTCAGGGGCCGGAAGGCCTGATCGGCGGGGATTGTGGCGAGTTGCTTATAGAGATCCCAGGCACCCTTGGATTCGCTCGGCTTCTTGACCTCGAACAAATACATATCGTGGATCTTACGTCCGTCCTGACGGATCATGCCCTTGCCAAACAATGGATCGTCGGTCGGCATCTCCTTCATCTTGGCCATGACCTTCGCGGTATCCTTGCCCTTCAGAGCTTCGACAGCCTTGAGATAGTGGAGCGCACCTGCATAGACGCCCGCATGGACCATGGTCGGCATCTTACCGCCGTTCTTCTCGGCAAAGCGCTTCGACCAGGCCCGGGTTTGGTCATTCTGGTCCCAATAAAAGGCCTCAGTCATGACTAGGCCTTGAGCCACCTGAAGACCGAGGGAATGAACGTCGGTGATGAAGACGAGGAGCCCGGCGAGGCTCTGGCCGCCCTGAACGATCCCGAACTCTGCTGCCTGCTTCATCGTGTTCGTGAAGTCACCACCGGCATTCGCGAGGCCGATCACCTTGGCTCCCGATGACTGTGCCTGCAGCAGGAACGATGCAAAGTCTTGGCCCGGGAAAGGGTGCCGGACAGTGCCGACAATCTTGCCGCCAGCCTTCGTGACCAATGCCGCCGTGTCGCGCTCGAGGGCGTGGCCGAATGCATAATCTGCCGTAACGAAGAACCAGGTATCTCCACCGCGCTTGACCATTGCGCCGCCAGTTCCGTTCGCAAGTGCCCAGGTGTCATAGGTCCAGTGAACCGTGTTGGGCGAGCATTGGGAGCCGGTCAGGTCCGACGTGCCGCCACCTGAATTGATCAGGATCTTGTTCTTCTCGCGGGCAATGCCGTTCACGGCGAGCGCCACGGATGAGGTCGGGACATCGAGAATGACGTCGACGCCTTCCTGATCGTACCATTGCCGCGCGATGCTGGCGCCGATATCCGGCTTGTTCTGGTGGTCCGCCGCGACGATGTCGACCTTGATGCCCTTCTCGGCGGTCTTGAAGTCTTCAGCGGCCATGCGCGCCGCAATCACCGATCCTTCGCCTGTGAGGTCGGAATAAACGCCGGATCGATCGTTCAAGACACCCAGCTTGACAGAGGTCTGTGCCTGTACAGCCCCCGTCATTACTACAGCAATCAAAGCGCTAAGAGCGTAACGCGTCTTCATTGTTTCCTCCCTTTTGAACATCGATCTTAGGCATGCACGATAACGATTGAAAAGCCGGGCGAAAATCTCGCACTGTGCGCGGGCGGCGAAGCATTCGCAGACCTCTATGGCTGCCGCTTCTGAAGTTGCCCGCTGGTTACCCGGCCGACCCATCTCACTCAGAATGCGGCGCAATCCGTCCCTCTTGTTTGGGGCATGCTGCGGCATCGTCCGTAGTAGCGATGCTTGGTGGTGAACGCGAATTCCCTCAGCGATGAGGCGGGTCTTGCGAACCTGCTCGGCGTTGGAGGGCGCGAGTTCGCCCTAGCTCCGATAGAGACTGTCTTCTTGGCCAGCCGCGTATGACTGCCAAGGATGGATTCCATGGTCCCGAGTGATGACTGAGACTCCAAATGCTTGAAGTAGAGGCGCAGCGATATTCGTTACCTTGTTAGGGATCCTGCGTCAGAAGTGGGCGTGTAACACCGCTCCAACTGCCAGTCGAACCAGAAGTGTGCATCATCGCTAGTAACTAGCTGATTAATTGATCAAAAGTCCGTTTACACGAAGCCTATAGGCATATACCTACGCTCACAACGGGCACCTTTAGAGCCAGTCTCTCACTCCCGATAACTACCAATGAGCACCTACGGTTATGGAGAAGAGGAAAAGCGCCCCACCCCAAGAACCACCCTCCCCCTCCCAACAGATCGACGCGCACATCCAGCACCTGAACGACTGGCGCGGCGAGACGCTGGCGCGGGTGCGGGCGCTCATCCGGCAGGCCTTGCCCGATGTGGTCGAGGCGGTGAAGTGGCGTGGGGTTCCGGTGTAATCGAGCGCCGGGATCATCTGCACCGGCGAGACCGATAAAAGCGTCGTGAAGCTGATCTTTCCGAAGGGCGCTTCGCTGGACAGCCCGTCCCGCCTCTTCAACGCCAGCTTTGAGCGCAACACCCGCCGCGCCATCGATCTCCACGAGGGCGACGCGCTCGACGAGCCCGCCTTCCAAACCCTCATCCAGGCCGCCGCATCCCTGAACGTGTCCAACCCGAAGAGTTCATCCGCGCGGAGACGCAAGACCTCTTCCTGAGGAGCAGTCGCGAGGCTGCGTCTCTAAGGGGCCTCGATGATCTCCGGATCCTCCTTTGGGATGGCCGGAATAGGCCCGCTGTGCCGAAGGGGCCATGGGCAAGGAGGGTTATAACCAGCCGAGACAAATCACTGGCACAGTGCCACGCCTCGCTTCATAGTCGATGGCATGCGGCAGCTGCGGGTCCAGGATCTCGATGATCGATTTGCCTTCCGTCTTGACGCACCATGCGCGCTTCAGCCGGCCGTCGGCGGAACCGGCTGAAGCGCCTATGACCATGACCAGGCAGGGTCTCCGGTTCGGCGGTCTCTTTCAGAAATACTTTCTCGTGCTGTTTCTGGCCGTGGTCATCCCGCTCGCAACCAATGGCGTCAGTGAGGCCTGGTTCGGCTACCGCGATCAACGGACGAGGCTCGAGCAGCTTCTGGGGGCAGAGGCGAGGTCCGCGGGAGCGAAGATCCAGGGCTTCCTCGACGGTATCACCGATCAGCTCGGCTGGCTGGTGCAGCTCCCCTGGACCGAAGAGCCGGACGAGAGGCGGCGGATCGATGCCTTGCGCCTGCTGCGGCAGGTGCCGGCCATTGCAAGCCTGACTCTGCTCGACGGCACCGGTCGCGAACGCCTGTATGTCTCGCGCATCGGCCTGAATCGCACCGAGAGCCGAACCGATCGTTCCGGCGACGAAGCGGTTGCCAGAGTCCGCTCGGCCCGGCTAAGGAGTTCCGCTTCGTCCCCTACAAGTGCCAGCAGTAATGGGCATCCTTTTCGCAGGTGCTTCTGCAACACTCTTCTCCTCGCAATTCACAGCTACTCATGCGTGTATTTGACTCACTCTCGAATAAGAACATAATAGGAACATCATCAACAACAGATTTGGCTTCGGCACGGATTCCATGAACCCCGGGCAACAGGACAGGCTTGCCGATTTGCGGCTCCAGATTGCTCGGTTAGAGGGCGGGTCACAGAAGACCAAGCCTCTGCCTTTCGGTCTTCGCGCCGTCGATGAACATCTGCCAGGCGGTGGCCTCGCCCGGGGTGCGTTGCACGAGATGATCGAGGCGGGCCTCGCCTCCGAGTTCGCCGGCAGCACCACGCTCTTCACGGCGGGGATCGCGGCCCGTCTCAAGGGACCCGTGCTCTGGTGTCTGAGCCGTCGCGACCTGTTCGCGCCCGGTCTCCTGCGCGCCGGCCTGCATCCCGATCGCGTCATCTATGCCGAGGCTGAGCGCGAACGCGAGATCCTGCCGCTGATCGAGGAAGGTCTGCGCCAGAAGGGACTGGCCGCCGTAGTCGGCGAGGTCACGCGCATGAGCCTCATCGCCTCGCGCCGTCTGCAACTGGCGGCTGAAGCCACAGGCGTGACCGCTCTCGTCATTCGGCGCTGGTGGACATTGGCTGAGAAGGATCTGGTCCATCTGCCGACCGCAGCCGTGACCCGCTGGCGCATCGCCCCTGCCCCCTCCGAACTGATGCCGGCGCCTGGCCTCGGGCGAGAGCGCTGGCGGGTCGAACTCCTGCGCTGCCGAGGCGCCGAACCCCGCACCTGGATTGTGGAGGCCTGCGATGCGAAGGGTTGTCTCGCTCTACCTGCCGACCTGGCCGACCGATCGGATCAGGCGGCGGACCGGCGAGCCGCCGCGTCATGAGCCGCTGGTCACCGTGCATACGGTCGGATCGCGCCGCGTCGTCCGCGCGGCCTGTGCCGCCGCACAGGAGGCGGGTCTCCATGTCGGCATGGCGCTGGCCAAAGCACAGGCTTTGGTGCCGAACCTGCATGTGGTTGAAGCAGCCCCGGACGAGGACGAGGCCTCCCTGCGGGAACTCGCGCGTTGGGCCATCGGCTACTCGCCCGTGGTGGCGGCCGATCCGCCGGACGGGCTTTGGATCGATATCGCGGGCGTGGCGCATCTCTTCGGCAGCGAGGAGGAACTGCTCAGCGACCTGACCAGCCGCCTGACGCGGCAGGGCATTGCCGCCAAAGTGGCCGTCGCCGATGCCCCGGGAGCAGCCTGGGCTGTGGCCCGCTACGGAGCGGGTGGCGTCATACCGACGGGCCGGACGGTGGATGCCGTTGCGACACTATCGATCCGAGGTTTGCGCATTGCCGCCGACAAGCTCAGCGCTCTGCACCGGCTCGGCATCGAGCGTGTTGGTCAATTGGCCGCCATGCCGCGTGCGCCGCTGGTCCGCCGCTTCGGCCGCGACGTCGCGCTGCGCCTCGATCAGGCGCTTGGGCATGCCTTCGAGCCGATTACGCCGCTGATCCCCAAGGAAACACCGACGGCTTCTCGTGCCTTCGCGGAGCCGATCGGCCGACTTAAGGATCTCAAGAGCGTGCTGCTGCGCTTGGCCGAGGATCTGTGCCAGCAACTGGAACGCCGTGGCGAGGGCGTGCGCCGTCTCGACCTCCTGTTCCAGCGTGTGGATCAGAAGAGCGCCTGCCTGCGCTTCGGCACAGCCAGGGCCAACAGGGACGCGGCGCATCTCGCCAAGCTCTTCGACGAGCGCCTGCAAACCATCGATCCCGGGTTTGGGATTGAGGAGGTCGTCCTTGTGGCGAGCAAGGTCGAGCCTCTGACGGAGACGCAAACCCAAGTTTGCGGTCTTGGTGACGCGGAAGCTGAGGAAGCGGACATGGGCCAGCTCGTCGACCGTCTCGGCGCCCGCATCGGCATGCGGAAGATTTACCGTCTCGCCCCTGTCCAGAGCCTCGTGCCTGAGCGCATGGCGCGCAGGATCCCCGCATTAGCACCACCGACCGGTTCGGTCTGGCCGGAGAACCTGCCGCGGCCCACGCGTCTCCTCGATCCGCCCGAGCCCGTGGTGGCGACTGCCCTGCTCCCCGATCACCCACCGGCCTTTTTTGTCTGGCGCAAAGTCCGCCACAAAGTCGCCAAGGCTGATGGTCCCGAGCGGATCACACCGGAATGGTGGAACGGCGACAAGGACTCGGCCGCTCGCGACTACTACCGCGTCGAGACTGAGAACGGCGGACGCTTCTGGATCTTCCGCGATGCGCCCACCGCCGAGGGTGGGCGCTGGTGGATGCACGGCTTCTTCTCATGACAGAAAGTCATCTCTCCCATGTATGCGGAACTCCAGATTACGACCCACTTCTCGTTCCTCCGCGGTGCCTCCAGCCCACAGAGCTGTTCGAGCAGGCCAAGCTCCTCGGTCTCACCGCGCTTGGCATCACGGACCGCAACTCCCTGGCCGGGATCGTACGCGCTTACGAGGCCTCGCGTGATACAGGCGTTCGCCTCGTCGTCGGCTGTCGGCTCGATCTCACTGATGGCACGTCACTGCTCGTCTATCCGACGGATCGTGCAGCCTACTCGCATCTGTGCCGGCTGCTCAGCCTCGGCAAAAGCCGCGGGGGCAAGGGCAAGTGTCATCTTGTCTGGGATGATGTTGTCACCTGGAACGAAGGCCTGATCGCCATTCTCCTCGGCGATGAAGCCGACGTCGTTCTTGATCAGAACCTTGCGCGGATTAAAGCAACTTTCGGCAATCGCGCCTACATGGCGCTGATCCGGCGTTTCGCCCCCAATGAGCACCTGCGCCTGTATGCCATCGAGCAGGCGGCACAGGCAGCCCGAGTGCCGACCATTGCCATGGGCGACGTCCTCTACCATCACCCCGAGCGTCGCCGCTTGCTGGATGTCGTCTCCTGCATCCGGGAGGGCTGCACCATCGACGAGGCAGGCGGGCTATCGCCTCGAGCGCCATGCTGACCGCTACCTCAAGGATCCGGCTGAGATGGAGCGCTTGTTCGAGCGCCATCCCGAGGCCTTCCGGCGCGTTCGCGAGATCCTCGACCGCTGTACCTTCTCGCTTGACGAGTTACGCTACCAGTACCCGTCCGAGACGGAGCCGGGCGAGACGGCGCAGGAGAAACTGGAGCGGCTGACCTGGGAAGGCGCGCGGAAGCGCTACCCAGACGGCATCCCCGACGTTGTCGCCGCTACCTGCCGCCATGAACTGCGGCTGATCGAGGAACTGGGTTATGCCCCCTACTTCCTCACCGTCCATGCCATCGTCTCGTTCGCCAAGGAACGTGGCATCCTGTGCCAGGGACGCGGTTCGGCGGCGAACTCCGCCGTGTGCTTCGTGCTCGGCATTACCTCGATCAATCCGACCGAGCACGACCTGCTCTTCGAGCGCTTCGTGTCCCAGGAGCGGCGCGAGCCGCCAGACATCGACGTCGATTTCGAGCACGAGCGGCGCGAGGAGGTGATCCAGTGGATCTACGACACTTATGGCCGGCATCGCGCCGCCCTCACCGCCGTTGTCTCCTGCTACCGCGCCCGGGGCGCCGTGCGCGAGGTCGGTAAGGCCCTCGGTGTTCCCGAGGATGTGACGGCAGGCTTGGCCGGCCTCGTCTGGGGCTGGGGCAATGACGGTGTCTCTGACAAGGAGGCGAAGGAGCTCAACCTCAATCTCGACGATGCGCGTTTGCGCATGACGCTCGAGCTCGCCTCCGAGCTCATCGGGGCGCCGCGCCACCTCTCCCAGCACCCGGGCGGCTTTGTCCTCACGCAGGATCGGCTCGACGACTTGGTCCCCATCGAGCCAGCCGCCATGGAGAACCGCCAGGTCATCGAATGGGACAAGAACGACATCGACACTCTGAAGTTCATGAAGGTCGACGTGCTGGGCCTTGGTATGCTGGGCTGCATGCGCCGCGCTTTCGATCTCCTGCGCGAGCACAAGGGCGAGAGCGTCGACATCGCCACGATCCCGGGTGAGGACGAGGCGACCTACGCCATGATCCAGAAGGCTGACACGGTAGGCACCTTTCAGATCGAGAGCCGCGCCCAGATGGCGATGCTGCCGCGGCTGAAGCCGAAGACCTTCTACGACATCGTCATCCAGGTCGCGATCGTCCGCCCCGGTCCGATCCAGGGCGACATGGTGCATCCTTATCTGCGCCGACGCGAAGGTCGTGAGAGACCTGAGTATCCCCGGCCGGAGTTGAAGCGCGTGCTAGAGAAGACGCTCGGTGTGCCGCTGTTCCAGGAGCATGCCATGCGAGTGGCAATTGAGTGCGCGGGCTACACGCCCTCGGAAGCCGACCAGCTCCGGCGGGCTATGGCAACTTTCAAGTTCACTGCTGGCGTCTCCAGGTTCCGCGAGAAGCTGATCGCCGGCATGGTAGCCCGCGGCTACGATGCCGCCTTCGCCGAGCGTACCTTCAAGCAGTTGGAGGGGTTCGGTTCATATGGTTTCCCAGAGAGCCACGCAGCGAGCTTCGCCAAGATCGCCCATGCATCGTCGTGGATGAAGTGCCATCATCCGGACGTGTTCTGCTGCGCGATCCTCAACTCTCAGCCGATGGGCTTCTACGCACCCGCCCAACTGGTGCGGGATGCGCAGGTCCATGGGATCGAGGTGCGGCCCGTCGACGTCAACCATTCCCGTTGGGACTGCGCCCTGGAGACGACCCGGAACCCGAAGCGTTTCGCCGTCCGGCTCGGCCTCAGGATGGTGCATGGGCTGGCCAACGCGGATGGTGGCCTGATCCCGATCATGCGTGCCGAGCAGCCCTACATCTCCATTGAGGATCTCTGGCGCCGCGCTGGAATCTCGGTCAAGGCGCTCAAGCACTTGGCCGAGGCCGACGCCTACAGCTCTCTTGGCGTCAATCGGCGGGACTCGCTCTGGACTATCGAGGGTCTCTCGGATGAGGTGATGCCGCTGTTTGCCGCTGCCGACGAGCGGGATCGGGTGATCAGACCCGAACTTGTTGAACCGGAAGTCGAGTTCGTCCCGATGACCGAAGGCCGCGAGGTTGTCGAGGACTACCGCTCGAAGGGACTGACCTTGCGCCGGCACCCCGTCTCTTTCCTGAGACAGGAGCTGACCGGGCGCTGGATCAGTACATGCGAGGATCTGCACCGCGCCTGGGACGGGCAGCGGGTGACGGTGGCGGGCCTTGTTCTGGTGCGCCAGAAGCCGGGCTCGGCTAAGGGCGTAACCTTCATGACCATCGAGGACGAAACCGATGTCGCCAATCTCGTGATCTGGTCGGCTGTGTTCGAGAAGCACCGTCGGCTGATCCTGTCGGCAGGGATAATCGGCTGCTGCGGCAGACTCCAGCGTGAAGGCGGCGTTACCCACCTCATTGCCGAGCATTTCCTCGACCTCTCGGACCTCCTGCGCTCGGTCGCGGACCGAGACGGCGAATTGCATCTGAGGAGTGGACGTGGGGACGAGAGTAAGATCGGCACCCGGGACAGGCTGAGGATCCTCTCGGTGGAGACGGAAGCTTGCTCGGACGTCCGTGAGCAAGCTCGAGAGAGCGTCCCGGCGATCAAGGTGGCTACCCGTGATTTCAAATAGCGACTTCTCTGTCCCGCCTAGCACCGTCAGTTGACGCCCGTGACCTCAAGCAAGGCCAAGACGCATCTCCTGAGCCGAAATGCACGAATAACTTCGTGACATTTGAAACGATGACCTCAGCATAGAACGACCTTCCGGCCCAGTTTGGAAGCAAGCTCTTGGCTGGCGTTTCGATGTATTGGTCTGTGGGGATGGTCTATGGACGGAACGCCCTTTCGGCAGAAGGCGTTGGCACGGCAAGGCCGTTCGACTGATCTGGGGCCGCCCGTGAACCCCGTCAATGCGGAACGGATGTCAGCTTTGTCGATGAGAGGGTATGGACGACACTTCCGATCCCGACCACCCGAAACCTCGCAGACTCGGTACTATCACCGACGGCGCCACTTCCATGGTCCGGATCGGCACGGCCGCCTGGAGCGTCCCGAAGGAGCATGCAGCTCCCTTCCCAGTCGCGGGATCCCACCTGGAGCGCTATAGTGCCGTCCTCAACGCGGTTGAGATCAACTCCTCATTCTATCGTCCCCATCGAACGACCACCTACAATCGCTGGGCCGCGTCGGTGCCGGAGCATTTCCGCTTTGCCGTGAAGGTCCCGAAGGCCATCACCCACGAAAACCGTCTCAAAGATGCCGATGATCTGCTGGATCGTTTCCTCTCGGAGGTGAGCGGCCTCGGACCCAAGCTGGGGCCGCTGCTGGTTCAACTGCCTCCGAGCTTGAGGTTCGAAGTCGGTGTTGCTGACACCTTCATGAGGGAGTTGCGAGACCGCGTCAAAGGCGCGCTTGTCTGCGAGCCGCGCCATGCCTCCTGGTTCACGCCGGAGGTCGAGGGCCTGCTCGACGAGCTTCGAATTGCCAGGGTAGCCGCCGATCCGGCCCCGGTGCCGAGTGCCGACATACCAAGTGGCTGGCGTGGCATGTCGTACTATCGCCTGCACGGTTCTCCCAGGATCTACTACTCTGCCTACAGTCCGGAATATCTCGCCGCCATAGCCGAGCGGATTGCGAGTGATGCCGCAGACGAGATCGAAACTTGGTGCATCTTTGACAACACGGCAGCCTTCGCCGCGACGGGAGATGCGCTCACGACGAGAAGCCTGGTGTTGAACCATCGCTGAGGATCTCTATCACACCACGGGTAAAAGCCTTTCCGAACCTTACGATCCCCGCACTGTCCGCATCATCTCCGTGATATGCCGGACGAGCGTCTCACCGCGATACGGCTTGGGCACGAAACGGCCGTGATCTGGGATCTCGTCAGAATGCGGCCGAGCATAGCCGGAGGAGATCAGCAGCAGTACATGCGGCCAACGCTGGTAGACCCGCTCAGCCAAGGCCATGCCGTTCATTGATCCCGGCATGTCCACGTCTGTGAATAGCACCTGCACCTCGTCGGAGTGTGCTTCAAGCACCACCAGCGCCTCGTCAGCGTTCTTGGCCTCTAGCACCCGGAAGCCGGCGTCATCCAGTTCATCGGCGGCAGTCATGCGTACCAATGGCTCGTCCTCAACCAGGAGGACCACAGGTGGCCTAATAGACTCACTGGGTCTCATTCAGGCCACCGGCGGCTGCGGTTCGCGTACGGCCTTGTCTGCCTCGACCAGCACGTCGAGGCCACGCCAAGGTTTCGGGATGAAGGTGACGGAGTCCGGCAATGCGTCCGGCCGATCACTTGCGGCACCGGAGGTCAGAACGATCCGGATCGTAGGCCAGAGGGTGCAGGCTGCTCTTGCAAGCTGTACGCCGTCCATCGTGCCGGGCAGGCGAATATCGGCAAAGATCATCGCCACTTCCTCTCCTCGATCCTGGAGGCAATGCAGCGCTGCCTCGGCGTTCTCAACCTCTACGACGTCGAGCGTGGTTTCCTCCAGAAGGGCCGCAGCAAGTTCCCGAACATCGGGATCGTCCTCGACGATCAGGGCGATATGCGCCTCAGGCTGCATCGTGGTCATATTGAGCCTCACTGCTGTCCATCTGCCGCAGTATAGCCGCGAGCGGTTCAGGAACAGGTTCTACAAGCACGTCGCGATAGACCTCGGCGAAGGCCCTAGCGATCATGAAGGTCGCGACGTCCGGGCATACGTCGGCGACATGGGGCAGGCGCACGTCGCCTGGGGCGTCATGGGGCATCGGCTTTCTCCCTGGAACATCCCGTTAGCCTGCCGCCGCACCATGTGCGTCAGGCTAACATACGTTAGTCAGGGCAACTGTTGGCTGGTGAGCTGGTTTCAGCGTAGCGGCAGAAACAACGCTTTCCATCAATTGCAGAAACCCGGCAATAAGCGGCGGACGAACCCTAAGCATGACTGTTGCATTGCCTCTTAGAGCAAGGCGAGGGCACGGTGCAGACCCGGCAGGCATTGGCGATGATAGTTATGCTGGGGGAAGCATTGTAGCGGCGCAGCCGGTTCCGCCCCTGCTCCCGCGACCCAGTGATGCTGGCACGTTTGGAACTACTGCTCGGTGAAGAAGGTGAGCACCACCTTGCCCTTGTCGCTGATGAGGCACACGAAACGGTTCGGCTTGTCGCTTTTCTCGCGCTGAAGGTAAGCCTCGCCCATGACCACCATCCTGATCGGGGTGTCCTCGACCCGGGTGGCCGCCTTCGAGATAGCCAAGGACTCCATGTCGAAGGTCAGGTGCTCGAGCGAGGGCGATCGTTCCTTGAGTGCAGTCAGGCCGGACAGGCGGCACGCCTCGACCTCGGCAGGCACCTGAGCAACGGAAGGACCAGCCAGAAGGACGGAGGCGGCAAGCATCGTGAGAGAAAAGCGCATGGATATCTCCTTTGGATGAAATGCGATCGGACCGTGCTGAAATGGACCCGAGTAATGGCTACGAAGTTGATCGCCCCTGCACAGCACGATGCACTTCATCGATCATGTGCGACAAGCGATAGGGCTTGGCGAGAAACGTTGCACCCGCTGGGATACGAGCTGCGTGGCACCTCCATGAGCGGCCCGAAGCAAGAACGACCGGGAGATCAGGCTGTGCTTTGAGCAGTCTACGAGCGAGGTCACAACCGTCGCGCCCACCCAGATCGATGTCAGTGAACAGGACATCGATGATCTCCTGGCAGAAGATGACCTCGGCCTCTTCAGCACTGGCAGCAATCAGCACCACGAACCCGGCCTCCTCCAAGGCCTCGGCTGCCACGGCGCCAACCATGAGATCATCTTCAACCAAGAGCACACGGATGGGGCTTGCCTCGAGGGCTGCACACGGGACTTGGGAGGCTCGGCTCCAGAGCGGAGAAATTGGGATCATGCGGGCGGCCTTCCTTCAGTAGTTCGGTTGGCTAACCCCGAACCAGGAGACGGTGTTCACAAGGCAACGAGCCTTCCACTCAGCATGGTGAGGGGATCGTTAACGATCCCCTCGTCGCCCGGGCTCTTGCACCCGTTCCTGTGCGTCACCAAGACTGACGACCCCGAGAGACTCACCTCGTCGACGCGCGTTCAGACGAATGATAGAAGTCCTGCCCTAGATCGTATGAGAGATGCCCAACCAAGAGGTCTACTGGTTTCAGAACGTCAGGTATTGTTCTCATAGAAGACATTCGGCCCCCTTCCGGATTGTGCATAAGGGGGACTTTCACGGAAGGAGCGCCTGGTAGCAGCAGAATAGCGCCATATCCCAAGCGCAGTTCTCGCGGGCAGTCATCGCCCTTCAATCACAAGCCGAATGAAGTTGCGCAGCTCTGTCAGTCTGCACGCCACCTCAGTGACCTGCTCATCCAGTCCAAGAACCCAAGCGAGATCCTTGCGCTCCGGAGCCTCGTGGAGGGCTTCGACCATGGAAGCATATGTCTCAAGAACCTCAGGGCTGCTCACATATCCCTCGCTCACCAGGTCCTCACACTGACGCCGCAGGGCTCCGGCGCCCTCATACAGGTCAAGCTCGGGATGGTACTGCACGCCCCAGAACACCCCGGCTCCATGCCGGATTTCCACCGCTTGCACCTCCGTCACGGTGTTGAAGGCCAACAACGTCCCTCCTTCCGGCAGCGTCTCAACCTCGTCGGAGTGGAACGCCGGGGCGTCGAAAGAAGCAGGCCTGCCCGCAAGAAGCGGATGGCGATGCCCTGCTTCCGTCAGGGTGATGCGGCGGGCAAAGCCTGCCTCCCGTCCTTTGCGGCTGGGACGAACCGCTCCGCCGGCCGCAACGGTGGCCACCTGCAATCCGGCACAAGATCCGAAGGAAGGGACACCTGCCTCGAACACGGCTCGCATCAGATCAACCTCGCGGCGTGTCTCCGGCGTGTCCTGGTAGAGGTGAAGTGGCGAGCCAGTCACGAACACAGCATCATAGCTCTGGAGCTCTGCTCGATCGGGTAATGATGTCCCTCTGTCGGCAGGCTTCACCCGATGGCAGACAGCCTCAGGCGCGAGAAAGCGCAAGGTGTCGATGTAGGTTTCGCCGGAGCTGCGGCCCACGCTCTCACGACGGGTTTCACGGGCTTGCGGCGGCTCACTTTCCGCAACGAGGAAGCGCAACTGGTCTGGCAAAGCGAGATTTCCGGACGGCGGAGCCGAAGCGGCAGGGAGTACGTAACACCCCAGGCCTTCCTCTGGTTCCAGCTGGCTATTCCTGGGTTAGAGGCTGTCCGGCGGCCAGACCACAGGCCGCCGGCCAAGGATGACCGTGCATCTACAGGAGCGGGGTTCCGCCGGTGACGGCATAGATGCCGCCTGTCATGTAGCTGCCCTCGTCGGAGGCGAGAAGAACGTAGATGCCCGCCAGCTCACTTGGTTGGCCGGCACGGCCCAGCGGGGTGTCCTGGCCGAAGCTCTTCACCTTCTCGTCTGGCATGGTGGAAGGGATCAGCGGTGTCCAGATCGGCCCCGGTGCGACTGCGTTCACTCGGATGCCCCTGCTGCCCAGCATCTGGGCCAGACCTGCCGTGAAGTTGGAGACAGCACCTTTTGTCGAGGCATAGGCCAGCAGCATGGGGCTGGGTTTGTCCGACTGGATCGAAGTCGTGTTGATGATGGAGGAGCCCGGCTTCATATGGGGAACGGCCGCCTTGGACAGGTGGAACATGGCCTCGATGTTGGTGCGGAACGTATAGCTCCACTCCTCGTCGGGGATGTCCTCCAGCTTCTCATAGGTGCGCTGGAAGGCGGCGTTGTTCACCAGGATGTCGATGCGGCCGAACTCGCTCACCGCCCGGTCGATGATGGCGCGGCAATGGGCGGCCTCGGCGATGTCGCCTGGCATCAGAACACAGCGGCGTCCTGCTGCCTCGACGTGCCGTGCAGTCTCGCGGGCATCCTCGTCCTCCTGCTCGTTCAGGTAGCTGATCAGGAGGTCGGCGCCCTCGCGGGCGTAGGCGATGGCTACCGCCCGGCCGATGCCGCTGTCGCCTCCGGTGATCACCGCCACCCGACCGACAAGCTTGTCACAACCCTTGTAGCTCGTCTCGCCGTGGTCAGCCTGGGGCGTCATCTCGGCTTCGGTGCCGGGCGGCTCGATGTGTTCCTGGTCGGACTGGCTCATGCGGGGCTCCTGTTCGCGAGAACCCGTCAATTGCTGGCTTCTTGGGAAGTTCCCGTACTTCCAGGATTGAGTTAGCAAGCTTCGCCTCCCGCCTCTCTCAGCAGTCTTTCATCCTACTACTCGGCCACGTCAGGGCAGGAACCCCTTAAGGGCTGTTAGAATCGCCAATCAGCCTGCTGACCGCTGCGCCATATGCACGACGGCGTCGGCAACCGCATCCGGACTCAGGTGGTGGATCATGTGCCCAAGCCCGGGAAGGCTGATGAACTCGCTGCCAGGAAGCTCCCGGTGCAGACGTGCGGATTGGCGGCCCACATCCGCAATCTGATCGTCGGCACCGGCGATGATCGTGACCGGGATCGTGAGCTCCCCATAATGCCGCTCCAGTTCCATGACGCTCGGAGTCATGAGCGCTGCGTCCTCCGCAGCCGCGCGGAGCTGCAACGGCCGCAGCATCAGCGCCTTAGGGAACAAGCGGTCGAAGCGCTCCGGCACCGCAGCGGGCTGGAACACCCGCTTGATCATGCCCGGGAGCATCGCCCTGGCGACGAGCGGCGAGATACTATACCGCATGGCATCCCCAATCACCGGAATCGCCGGCGGGGAGAGCAGGAAGGTGTCCGCCCGAAGGGTCGGATAGTAGTAGCCTGAGCCCAGGACGAGGCCGCGGACGAGCGACGGTGCCTCCAAAGCGAGGGCGACCGCCACCAGGGTGCCCCAGGAGTGCCCGTAGACCGTCACCTTGCCAACCCCGAGCTGCTCCAGGGCCTTTCGGAAGAGCTTGGCATGAGCGCGCGGTGTCCAGAGCTGGCGTGGCCGTGCGCTGTAGCCATAACCCGGCCGGTCGATGACAATCACGCGATGGCATTCCGCCAGCCGGTCGACGAGGCCGCTTACGGTGAAGTCCTGGATCATCGTTCCATTGCCATGGATCAGCACGATCGGCTCGCCCTCGCCGCGCTCGATGTAATGCAGGCGCACTCCATCCACCGTGAGGAACCGCCCGATGGGCTTGTACCGGCGCTCCGCGTCCCGGGTCTGCCTCCGGGTGTAAAGAGCCGCCGCACCGAGAGCAACGGCCGAACCTGCCAAAACCGGGACAAGCCAGCGCCAGCGAGTTGAATGGGAAGCCTGGCTGAGGTGTGCCATCAGGGCCGATTTGACCGCCGTCCGTCCATGGCGCTGGGCATCGGCCTGTCGTGGGCTGGCGGAAGAATGAGCTGCTCGGGCCGGGTTGCGCGGACTCGTCTCGGCTCTCGTCTCCATGCGGGACATGCGCACTCTCCATGTGGGCTGATGGAAGGGAACGCCTCACAAACGAAACGGTTGCTGCACCGCACAACACACAGGCGAACAGGCCTTTCCGCGGAGGCAACCCTGCTCCCGCGCAGGTCTCCTTGGCCAGCTTCCGTAGGCTGAGCCCCTTGCGATGGCTCGAACGGGCCTCCTTGTCCCTGTCACATCTGACAGGTCATCCGGGCCGTCCTGTCCTGTATGGAAGCGGGGAGAGACAGGGGTGCGGCACGATTGCCTGTCCGGGAACCTCGCCACCCCCTCCGTGTTCATGACGTTCACGTGACGGGAGAGCGGACCATGCAGACGTGGTGGCTGACGGCCTTGGGCTTGGCGGCGGGGCTGTGCACCAGCCTCAGCTTCGTGCCGCAGGTGCTTAAGGCTTGGCGCGAG